>PVMK01124272.1_pt1 | contig 41994 bp, 43 predicted proteins | sample 1853481 | NCBI WGS metagenome assembly PVMK01 (sample SAMN08533507, study PRJNA380276) | Marine sediment metagenome, whole genome shotgun sequencing project.
CGGCGCTTACTGTTGAATAGCTTCAGCCTGGCTGTAGTCCGGGTTCTTCACCTTGTCCAGGTCGTATCGGGCCGAGATCGGCGCGCCGTCCTGACCGACGGGATCAGTTAATCCGCGCTGAAGGCTTGGCATTTGACTTCTGCTGCCAAGGCGGTGTTCCCTCAGTTCACCGATACGATCCACATCTGCCGCAGATGGAGCAAGGAGATGATCAACACATATGCCCGGTATACGAGCTTGGCAGCGCTGCTGCTGGCATCGCTCACGTACGCGGCCGACGTTGGCTTTTTCATCACGAGCGCCGGCCCCGGCAAGGGCGCCGATCTCGGCGGGCTGGTGGGCGCAGACGCCTATTGCCAAAAACTTGCCGACACCGCGGGCGCCGGGAACCGGACTTGGCGCGCCTATCTCAGCACGAGCGCTACGGACGATTCGCTCGCCGTCAATGCACGCGATCGAATCGGTGACGGACCCTGGTACAACGTCGAAGGGGTGATGGTTGCAGGCGACGTAGAAACGCTGCACGGAGACAATAATCTAGCCAAGCAGACCGTTCTCACCGAAGGCGGCGTGATGGTCAATGGCCGCGGTGACAGCCCCAACCGGCACGACATTCTCACGGGATCCGACCTCGACGGTAACGCGCCGGACGCGGACCGCACCTGTGGCAACTGGACGAGCAGCAGCGACGGCACCGCCCTTGTAGGACACCACGACCGAACAGGAGGCGGGCCCAATCCAACGTCGTGGAATTCCGCGCACGGTACGCGGGGCTGCAGCCAAGCGAACCTGCAGAGCACGGGCGGCGACGGATTGTTTTATTGTTTCGCCGCCGACTAGCGACTCCACAGGCTCCGGGGCCGCCAGTCCCACCAAGTGGCTTCAAGAGCAACGTAAACAAAAACGAGGGCTCTACCTTGCGGGTGAATACGTTGCAGGGGCGCACACGGGGGCTACTTGTGCCGGCGGACGGACGGTTGCCGGGGAGATAGTAAAACACTGGACATGATTTTATTGCTGTCAGGCGTACCGAGAGAAATGGGCAGCGGAGCGAAAAGGTAGTTGAGGATCTTCCGTCCCTTCAGCATGAAGATTAGGCCGGCGGTGTTCAGGCGTAAATGATGTGCGAAACGCGGGGGAGATTCCCTGAGCCGACAGGGCAATACATGATTAATACCATTAGAAGTACGCCGTAACCCATTGAACCTATTTGACTAAATTCTTTAAAAATTACTCCGTGACATGAAATCACCGAAATTTTCCCTGTAAATTCCCAGATAGCAGGGAGATTGACCGAGAGGCGTTCGGTGGGGACTCCAACCACCTCGTCTACCCCTTCTGCGAACGGGGGGTCCCGTTCGTTTAGAGAATGATCTAAAATTGATTCTCGGATACGCGGTTTGTGGCACAGGGTCGTTCGCTGACGACTCCAACCACCGCCATTTCGTCGTTCCGTTTCGTGCGGTACCCAGTATGTTCCTTAGAACTTCCCGTTCGTTCAGGAGCTTACGGCGACTTTCCGGCGGTGATTCGCTCTCTCATTTGTGTCCAATAGCGCGGTCTCCGCCTAGACATAAATAGAATTCTCTGTTGGGCATTTCCGCGCCCCCATTAGCGCTGGAATCAGCATCACGCAAGCATCGTCAAAGGATCGACTGGCTCGCAACGCTCTTCGACGCGTGCGCCGATGCAAACGTCGGGGGAAGTGTCTGGTTCCGTGTGTCCGACACGGCGCTGCTTGTCGCCAACGAAGGTGTGCCGTTCGACGAGCCTTCGATCCGCGCCATACGTGCGCTGGCTCGCATTCCTGTCACACCAACGGAGCTAATGTTGTTGCGTTTCATACAAGGAATTAGGAATTGCAATGTTCGAAAAACGCAAGAACGAAGAGCCGAGTGTCCCGGACAACCACCGCCGCGCTCCGCCAAAACCGGCGGCGACGAAGCCGAACAGCTACCAGGAATTATCGACCGCAAAGACAGTCGCTGTGATTGGGCCGACCATCAAAATCAAAGGTGATGTAACCGGCGACGAAAGCCTCATTATCGAGGGCAAGGTCGAAGGCACGGTCGATCTGCACAACAGCGATCTGACGGTTGGACGTTCTGGAGAAGTGCACGCCAACGTTACTGCGAACTGCGTCAGGATAGATGGCGAGGTGAAGGGTGATGTTTCAGGAATCGAAAAGGTCGTAATCTCGAAGACGGGGCGCGTGCAAGGCAACATCGTTGGTCCCCGGGTGACGCTCGAGGACGGTGCCAAGTTCAAAGGCAGCATCGACATGGATCCCACCGCCGTCAAACTGGTTCCCGCAGAGCCCAAGGCCGCAGGTAAGGCGCATACCCCCTCGAGCAACGCAAAAGATACCCACGGCATTGCGGCAGACGCGCACTAGCGAGCACCGTTTTTGACTGTTGGCTCCTTTGCGGCAAGCGGATAAGAGGCTCACGCACCTGTCGTTGACTGAGGATGGGGTCCGGGATTGGAGATATACCCGGCAATAGCACTCCGTGGGCTGCAACAACGGCTCGGGGCCGCTGGAGGGGCGCGATCGTCTGGACGTCGCCGCGCTGTGATCCGTCGTGTGTGTGGCGAATTGGTATTTTGTTTAGCTACAGGCGTCCAATATTCCGTGAGTCTGGAAGGTTGTAAACAGGGAAATCCGTTGAGAGGGGTTCGCTCCAGACTGTGTCCACCGCCATTCTTCCGTTTAAAATCAATCCATTACGGCTCTTAGTTCGACCAGGTCTCGAAACGGATACGTTTTAGGTGAAATCGATCGTAGCGTCAGCGCTTAGCGTGCACCCGCTCGTGAAACACCCCGCTAAGTTCCTCGATACGCAGTCGACTCCCTTCACGCAGCAGGTGTTCCCCGGTGACCACCTGGCCATCCAGGGCGACCTCGCGACCGGGCTTAACCTTCAGGTAGTAGCCGTCTGCATTCCGCTCGATCGTTGCGATGGTAGCGGGTGCAGTCCAGCCACCTACCCGAATCTCACATGAACGCTTGCGTCCGATGGCGATACAAGGCTTGTCCAACCGGCATATCCACGTCGCCTGGTCGGGTGAAGAAAGTGTGAGATAGCCGGACTTTGCGTTTTGGACCAGCTTCGAGAGCGTGGCGGCGTCAACTAGCAGCGTCTCCTTTTGCACATCGTCATGCAGGGCTCGGTTGGAGGAAACTTCGGTAGGAATGCCCGTGGGAGCGTTGATCAGGCTCAACGAGTACTTTCCGGCGATCTGTACCGATTCACCAGGCGTAAGCTCCGCGGTCTGCTTCCTGGCTCCGTTGACCAGCAAGCCGTTAGTGCTCGACGCGTCCTCTACAAACAGTTTGCCGTCTCGTTGATTGAGCAGCGCGTGACGCCAGGAGATTGCGGCGTTGTCGATCGTGATGTCGCAGTCTGGACTGCGGCCGATGGAGATGACCGGCGAACGGATTTCGTACTCCTCCAGAACTTTGCCATTGAGACAGAGTTGGACGAATGCCGTGAGTTCCAACGATGCTTGACTGGGGATGTCCATATTCGTTTGCGACAACACTTGCACGATCTGGGTGCATGATTTGGGCCGACCAATCTTAGCGAGCTTCGGATTGTGATCATGGTCGCAATTCACACTAACGAGCGTAGACCGCTGACCGCGCTAGTTGTCACATCGAACGGTTGGTCTTCTCGCCGGCTACTACATTCACCTTTTCCACCCATGAGTCGAGCCATGCGGAAACGCGCGCCATAGAAGCCTCCCCAGCTTCCGTCGGAAATAGGTGGCGCACCCTGCGATCGTTGTTATCTGCCTCTTCTCGGATAAGTCCGTACTCGAAAAGTGTGGTCAGTATTCGCGATACCGTCGCCCTGCTTATTCCGGTTTTGTCGATGAGATACGACAGATTGCACGGTTCGTCGCGTCGAAATTGCTGATAGACCCTGCTCATCACGCGCATCTCATTGCTCGTGAATCGGAGGTTCTGTTGATTCAGGGTGTCGCTACCGGCGATGAACTCCAGATAGTCGACAATCATATCGACAAGCACATCGACTAGTTCAGGATTGACCGACATATCTTTGAGCGAACCGTAGTTCGTTCAGCCTTGTTGTACTTCATTATTGAGATGATCTCGTTATTGAGATCATCGCCGAAATCCTAACATGCAATCGATATTATCGCGTCGGTCGTTGTCAAAGTGACTGTTGCAGCGCCGGTCTGTAGCACCTGAATTCAGCTTCTAAGGGGAGAGCAAGAAATTGACACAAGTACGAGACGCCTATAACAGAATGATCGACGCCATGAACGTTCCGGGATTAGAGATCCCCACGGCGTGCATCAAATTCTACAAACAAGACGATGAAATACCGCAGGCTGTTTTGGAGTGTGAACCACAGGGGTTGACGCTAACAAGCTGCCAGAGCACACGCCAGGCAGGTTTTGGCGACAACGTCTTGTTGACGTCAGACACCATCGGATGTGTCGCCGCGGCAATCAGCTTTGGTCTGGTGGACCAGAAACAAAGTAAGCCCTTGGGCGAAAGCCTGGTCTACACCGATATCATGAAGGAGCAATCCGGACTTGGTGAAGAGTTCACGCCGCCCAGTCCCAAGGATTTTACCGAAGGTACGGTCTATGCGTGCGCAGCCGCCCAACGACCCGAATTTGCATTGTTTGGCGACGGCGATACCGGACGCTTCGAAACCGTCGACGCGGCTAAAACGGCCATGGCGGATATGATGGCGATTCAACCGGCGGATACCCAGGCCGTGTTCTTCTATTCCCTGGATTTCGACGACGCAGACGTCGAAGCCGACGTGGTGGTTCAAGCAGCGCGTCCAGTGGAACTGACCCGCATCATTCAAGCTTATCAGTTCAAAACGGGCAAGCGCGTAACCGCCAGCATGGGCGGATTGCGGGTGGTCAATTCGGATTTGATCGTACGGCCGTACCTGACCGGTGAGCTCAACATCTCGACTGCGTGCCTGGGCGCACGTCTTATCGCTCAGTGGGATGCAGACCGGATGGGCATCGGCATGCCTTGGCCGGTATTTAATCAGATAGTCGACGGCATGACGCTAAGTCAGGGCGGGTTCCCGTTCCAGGCTTACCCCGGCGCCGCAGTGGCCTGATACGATCCTGGAAGGTGGCCCCGGCGACTTTCCACCAGGTCTTTCAACAGTTAGAGCGGGAGAATAACGTTGGGGTTGCATTCGCTTGCGTTGAATCGCATTTACTATATGTCGCGTACCACGGGGACACCGCTCAGCGACAAACACATGGCTGTGCTGGAGTACGCTTGGACGTATTACCGCAGCCGAAGCGTAGGACCGCTTTTCAATAACATTCAGAAGGCGACCGGCGTAACTAAGGATGATCTCGGCCGTATGTTCCCGGCTGGAATCAGCTCCTTATATACCTGGGTCGGCATACCGATCCAGAGCCGCGACAAGGGTTGCAAACCGATGGCGGCAATCCAGGTGAAAACCCGCGAGAAGTCTATCTCGACCACAACGCGACCACGCCTTTGCGTCAGGAAGTGATCGACGCGATGGTGACGTTTCTTCAGGATCCGCATTCCTTTGGCAACCCCTCGAGTTCGTATGAAGTAGGATCTCGCGCTTACGATGTGATCGAGCAGGCGCGGGAGCAGGTGGCGCGCGTTCTCAGCGTCGACGCGAGCGATATCTATTTCGTCGGCTCGGGATCCGAAGCGAACAATCTCGCCATCAAGGGGTTGGCAGAGAATTACGTTGCGCAGCATCCGGGAAACGTCTGTAAAGGGCATATCGTCTGTTCCGCGGTGGAACACCCTGCGGTGCTGGAAACTGTTCGCTACCTTGAATGCCTGGGCTTCGAGGTAAGCTGGTTGGGTGTGAACCGTGACGGTACGCTGGCGCCACAATCTGTCGCCGAGGCGTTGCGCGACGATACTGCGTTGGTGACGGTCATGGCGGCCAACAACGAGATCGGCACGATATATCCGTTTGCGGAGATAGGTGCGCTGTGCGCAGCGCGCGGCATACCTTTCTGCGTCGATGCGATTCAGGGGTTCGCCAAGGTACCCATCAATCCCAGGGAAATGGGAATCTCGATGGTGTCTTTATCGGGGCACAAAATCTATGCGCCCAAGGGCGTTGCGGCGGTTTACATTGACCCTTCGCTAGATCTACCGCCGCTGGTCCACGGTGGTTCTCAGGAAGCTGGCGTGCGCGCCGGTACCGAGAATGTGGTTGGCATCATGGCCCTGGGGTTGGCGGCGAAACTCGCCTGGGCAGAGCGTGAGGAGGAAACCGCACGCTTGCTGTTGCTTCGCGAACATTTTCTGAACCGGCTGGACGATGTGGTGCCGAGCGCTACCGTAAACGGTACTCTGGAAGACCGACTCGCACACAACTTGAGCGTGGGGTTTCCGGCAACCGATTCTGGTTCGATGCTCCTCAGTCTGAATCAAATTGGCGTTGCGGTATCAGCAGGATCGGCGTGTAGCGCCGGGAGCAACGACATCTCCCACGTATTGCAGGCCATCGGCGCGGATTCGGATCGCTTCGGTACGATCCGGTTCAGCTTCGGCAAGGCAACAATGCCGGAAGACATCGACTATCTGTTTACCCACCTACCGGCAATTCTGCACCAGCTAAGAGGAAGTGATCAGGCCGCATAAGGCATGGCCGAAATGTTTTAAAAACAACCTATTAGGGCGTATATCTCACTACGAAGTTATGAATGGAATAACGTCCGTTGGCCGCATCCGTGAGCGTCCCGTGATTGGAGGCTACACTGGCGCCAACGGGTACCTACCCGGTGCAAGGCAGGGATGTGATGAAACCGCGCTCACTCCTGGCGCGCATTGCGCTGTTGCTCCTCATCGACCGCACTGGACTTTACGCATCCGTTTCACACGACAGAATTTTCCGTGGCGGTCCCGCCGCAGGCGCGCACGGATTCATGGTGGCTGACCCTCGGCAACCTTGTTTCCTGGCAGTTCGTGCAGCTGTCCGGGATGCTGGTGCTGCTGCTGTTTCTCGTCGGCTGGGTCATCTGGCTGGCCGAGCACAAACAGCAGGTTGCGAAGGGCGACAGTCATACGATACGTCACATCAGTGAGGGGTTCTGGTGGGCAGCGGCCACCATGACGACGGTTGGCTACGGCGACAAGACCCCGCTGACGCGTTTCGGACGGCTGGTGGGCGTGGTCTGGATGTTCATGGCCTTGATGCTGGTCGCTAGCTTCATTGCGTCCTTCGCCAGTGCGCTGACGGTCCAGCGACTCGAGTCGAAGTGGCACGGGCCCCAGGATCTCGTGCGTATGTTCGTCGCAACGGTACCCGCGTCCACCAGTGAGCAGTACCTCAGGGATCAAGGCATAGCGTCGCGTGCGTACCCTACGGTAGCAGACGGTTTGCGCGCGGTCGCAGAGGGCGAAGTCGACGCGATGGTCTATGACGCGCCGCTCCTCCGATACCTGGTGCGCACCGGCTATCCGAAACGCCTCGAAGTACTGCCGTTCACTTTTGAGCGCCAGGACTACGGGTTCGCGCTGCCTTCCGGTAGCTCGTTGCGTGAGCCTATTAATCGGTCGCTGATCCGAATCATTCGGGAGCCGGGTTGGACCAGCACCATCGATCGCTACCTTGGGGGATCCTGACCGCCAGGCGAACGCCGAGCGGACAATCGAGCCTTTCGTCAGGTTACCAGCTTCAACGGCGTGTTGGTGTGGCCGCTGCGCCAGTCGGCGACGAGGCGAATGAATTCGGCCGCCGGCTTCGCCCTCGAGATCAGGTACCCCTGCACGTACTCACAGTCGGCGTCTCTGAGGTACTGAAGTTGTTTTTCGGTTTCGACCCCTTCGGCCACTACTTCTTTGCCGAGCGCGCGCACAATGCTGATCAGGTGCCGCACGAGGATGCGCCCTTGTTCCGAGGAATCGAGTTCGGATACGAACGAGCGATCGATTTTGACCACGTCCAGGGGCAGTTCTCTGAGCATGTTCAGTGATGAATACCCGGTCCCGAAATCATCGAGCGCAATCCGCACGCCGGCCCTGCGCAGCGTGTCGAGCTCTCCAACCACCGTACTCGTGTCGCCCGCAAACACCGACTCGGTCACCTCGATCTGGATGTTGTGATGCGGAAGATTACGTTGGTCGAGCAGGCCGAGAAAGCTGCTCGCAAATCCCTGGTTCATGAGCTGCCGGGCCGATGCGTTGAGCGCAATGTGATCCAGGTTCACGCCGGCCAGATCCGCCTGCAACAGCAGGTCGGCCGTCTTGCGGACCAGCACGTCGGTGAATTCGTGAATCAGATTGGTCTCTTCCGCGACGGGCACGAAGATGCCGGGTTCCACTTCGCCAAGCTCCGCGTCTGTCCAGCGCATTAACGCTTCGCAGCTGTTGACGCTGTTGTCCGAGAGCCTGAGTTTTGGCTGGAAGTGCATCTCCAACGTGCGCTCCTCCAGCGCTTTACGCAGCCGGCTCTCGACCTGCACCCGATGCCGGCTGGCTGCATTCAGCGTGTCGTCGAAGAATGCGAAACCGGCCCCACCAGACTCCTTGGCGCGGTACATTGCAGAATCAGCCTTCATGACCAATTCTTCGACGGTTTTGCCATCTTCGGGGAACAGGGCAACACCAATCGATGCGCCTACGACGTGCTCCATGCGCTCTACCACGATGGGTTTCACGATGGCGGCGACGATCCGCTCGCAAACTTTGCTGACGCCTTTCTCTTCGTCGATGCCAGTGACGATGACCGCAAACTCGTCGCCGCCGAGACGGGCAATGGTGTCCGCTTCGCGCAGCGTCTTTTTCAGGCGCTCGCCGATCTCTACCAGCAATCGGTCGCCTGCCTTGTGCCCTTCGGTGTCGTTGACCTTCTTGAATCGGTCCAGATCAATGAACAACACCGCGCCCTGTTCGCCGCGCCAGGACCGGGCGATACACTCCTGTAACCGGTCTTCGAAGACACGCCGGTTCATCAGACCGGTCAACCCGTCGAAATGAGCCTGTTGGTAGAGGCTCTCGGAACGCTTGATGTTGGTCATGGCGACTGCCAGACGATCGGCGAGATCTGCGAGGCGCTTCGACTCGGCGATCGTAAGTGAGCGCCGGCCAGTCGCAACGAGCACCCCTGCAACGGCACTCTCCGGCGCAATGGGCAGGCATTGCCGTAGTTCCCCCTCGCAAAGCTCGTCAGCGAGATGTTGATAATCTGCGACGCTGTCCAGGCGCTGGTCCGGGATGTTCGCCGGGCCAATTGCTTCCTCTCTCATCCGCTTGTCTTTCAGCCTGAAAATGGTGAGGCGTTCGGACGACGGGTCGACCCGAAGGATCAGCGCCACCTCCAGGCCATTCATCTGCGCCGAGAGCAGCACCTTACGGATCACCGGCTCCAGACCCGCAGAAGACAACAACAGGCGGTCGATGTCGGCCACTGCATGGCTGGTTTCAGAGGCGGCCGCGAGTTGATCAACCAGCGTGTTGAAGGCGCGCGTCAGCGGCTGAAAGTCGTCGGCTCTGGCGATCGGTACGCGGCGCGAGTAGTTGCCACGCGTCACCAGATGGATGACCTTCTGAACGTGTTGCAGCGGGCGCAACCGATGCCGCAGCGTGCTGCGAACGACGGCCGCGGCGAGCACAGCCGACAGCAGTAGAATGGCCCCTGCGATCGTGCTGAAGTCGCGGTTCGAATGGACCCAGCCGAACTCCTCCTGCGCGCCGACCAGCAGCAATCCAAATGCGACCATCGACACGACAGCCACCCGGACCAGCGCCCATAGCAGCCGGCGCTCGACACGCCTGCCCATTTTCGAAGCCATCGATCGTCGCTCGCCGAACCGGTACCAAACTTGCGCTACAGTCGGGCAATATCTCAAACCGGCCGCATTGGATCAGTGATGTGGTCCCTATTACGGCAAAGAGTCCAGCGTCTTTCGCAGTTCGGCGACTTCAGCTTCCAGTACGCTGACCCGTTGTGCCAGGTCCGACACACTCGAGCGGACCGGGTTTGCGGTGCTATTTGCAGCCTGCGCTTGCTCTGCGTGCGCTTCCATGTCGATGGGGCCTGAGAACAGATGCATGTACTCCGCGTCTTTGCGACCCGGGGTGCGCAGCAGTTTGACCAGCAGGGGCGGTCCTTCCCGTTCGATTAGTGACCCGAGCGCATCCAGTACTGCGGCGTTGTCATCAAAACTATGCAAGCGGCCACTGTGCGCCCGGAGTTCACCGGGCGTCTGCGGACCACGCAGCAGCAATAAGCAGACGATGGCGAACTGCGGTGCGCTGAACTGGTAGTCACTGAAGGGGGTATTGCAGAAACGATGCGTGTACTTTTCGACGCGACTTTTGAAATTCTCGTTGGTGCGCACAACGTGTTTGGCTTCCAGATCGCGGACGGTGCGCTGCACGGTGCCTGGCTCGAGGGATAGCACGGGATTGCGGCCAGATTTCTGGTTGCACGCGCTGGTCAGCGCGTTGAGAGTCAGCGGATACTGATCCGGCGTGACGACCGATTTTTCCAGCAGGCAACCAACTACCCGAGCTTCATCTTCCGTCAGAATCGTCGGCAAGCAAGTGTCCTCTGATCAACCGAAAGACAGTTCTCGTTCACCTTCCACGCCCGGGGGTCGTTCTGCGTACCATTTCACGAGCGCGACCTGTTCCGGTCTGAGTTGATGATTCGGTACGCGCGTGTGCATCCAGTGGACGAAGTTCAACGAAGCACCACCCACGTACCTGCCTTCCTCCTGCACCACGACAACTTTCCGTCCCGCTCTGCGACCGGCTTCCTGCACTGTATACAAGTTAATCAACATCCGTTGTACTGCATGCGGATATTCGCAGCAAACCCACCACCGATTGCGTGATAGGTTCCGCAGTTGTCGTATTTGGGTCGCTCCGGCTGCTTTTCACTCGCGCAGGTGCGACGGACGGGGGTCTGCAATGCGCCCTAATGGCGACTGTGCACGGAGCCCGCCGTCCACCACGATTGCTTCGCCGGTGACGAACGAAGACTCGTCACTGGCGAGCCAGACCGCGACGTTGGCAATCTCCTCCGGCCGGCCCAGCCGGCCCAAGGCGTGGGCCTGCAGATTCCGCGCCAGCACGTCGGGGTCTGCCATCATGCGCTGTACCGGGGGCGTTTGAATGGTTCCGGGGCAGATTGCGTTGACCCGGATACCCGCGGGCGCGTGGTCGGTGGAAAGCGCGCGCGTGAGATTGATCACCGCCGCCTTGCTCGCGGCGTAAACCACCGCGCCGCCATCGCCATGCAGTCCGGAGATGGATGCCGTATTGATGATGGCGCCTCCGCCTTGCGCCTGCATGTGGGGCACCGCGTACTTGGCGCCCAGAAACACCGAGCGAACGTTCACGGCCATCACCAGATCCCAGTCTGCCAGCGGAAGCTCCACGGCGGTGCCGGGTCGCAATGTCCCGGCGTTGTTGAACAGCACGTCGAGACGGCCAAACTCGTCGATGCAGGCAGCAACCATGGCGGCAACGGAATCGGCGTCTGCAACATTCACAGTAAACGGGCTGGCGAAACCCCCGCGGTCGGTGATGTCGGCGACCGTCTGCTCCGCCTTGTGACCGCGGATGTCCGCGACCAGCACCCGCGCACCCTCATCCGCAAACCGCAGGGCGCTGGCCGCGCCGATACCCGAGCCGGCGCCGGTGACGATCGCAACTTTTTCGCGCAGCAGACTACCAGGCGACATGGGATCCTCCTGCCTCGACCTGTCGAACACGCATAGGCTAGCACGAGGTCATGAGGGGGGTGGGCTCCCCGCGGTGCTGTGCACCCGTATCGGAGTGTCCAGGGGGTCGTTTTCCCCATCCAATCCCGCTATGGTTCGTCCCGCATTCTCAGGTGCTCCCACATGGGTGGTCTCAACCCCCACAACCGCGTCGCTTTGAAGAAGACCCTCAGAGTTTTCCGCCAGAGTTCCGACGTCAAGGCGATCGTGCTGTGCACACTGGATCTGGCGGTGTTCGCCGGTATGTTTGCGGGTGTGCTGTTCTGGCAATCGATCTGGTTGAAGGCGCTGGGTGGGTTGATCATGGGGCTGTGGATCGCCCGATTGTTCATCATCGGCCATGATGCGTGCCACCAGGCTTTTTTCTCCAACCGGCGGGCTAATCGCTGGATGGGCAGGGTGGTGTTCCTGCCGTCCCTGACGGCCTACAGCCTCTGGGAAGCCGGGCACAATCTCGGCCACCACGTCTACACCAACCTGGCCGGGTACGATTACGTCTGGACACCAACCACCAAGCAGGCTTACGACGCCATGCTGACATGGCGTCGGGCGTTCGAGCGCTTCTATCGGTCGGTGTACGGCTTCTGCGCCTACTATCTCATCGAGCTCTGGTGGAAGCGCCTGCTGTTCCCCAGAACCGAGGACATGCAGACCCAGACCACGAGCTTTACTGCAGACTCCGTGCTGGTTTCGGTGTTCGGGATCTGCTGGATCGCGTCACTGATTGGGGTCGGTCTCGCCACGGGCCAATCGATCGTACTGCTGCTGGCCTGTGGATTCGTGGTGCCGTTTCTGACCTGGAACCTGCTGATGGGGGCGGTGATCTACTTTCACCACACCCACCCGGACATTGCCTGGTACGACGATATAGATGAGTGGGAAGCCGCCCGCGATGGTGTTTCGGGCACCGTGCTGATTACCTTTCCGTTCCGCCTTGGCCGGATTCTGAACAACATCATGGAGCACCCTGCACATCATCTGGACGTTCGGGTGCCCCTGTACCACATCGAAGCGGCGCAACGAACGATGAACGAGCAGAACGTTCGACTGCTCGAGCAACCGTTTACCTGGAAGCACATCCGGGAATGCACCACGCGGTGCAAACTGTACGACTACGCGGCCCATCGCTGGTTGGACTTCGACGGGGAGTTCACCGGTGAGCGCGTTGAGGGAACCCCGGATGTAATGCAGCAACCGGCGACGAGCGCGTGAACCCGGGAGGCGGGCACATGCGCACGATTGCCGTATGTGCAGGACTTGTACTGGCCACCGGGTCCGTGGTGGCCCAGGACGTTCCACCGTACAGTGCGCTGTTCTTCGGTGAGGTCGATTATCGCCAGACCGACGGTGACGGCGACGACGGCTTCATGATCGGCCAGTTGGTGGCTCACCTGAATGGAAACATCGATCAGCGCCTGTCGGTGATGACAGAGCTGACGGCTACCGCGCGACAGAACGAGGACTTTGAATACGAAGTCGAGCGGTTGATTATCAAGTACGACTTTTCGGACCAGTACAAGCTGTCCGCGGGCCGTTACCACACGCCCATTGGATACTGGAACTCGGCGTTCCATCACGGCAGCTGGCTGCAGACGACCATCGCGCGGCCGGAGACCGTCAAGTTCGGCAGCAATGTCATTCCAATCCACTTCGTCGGCCTGTTGCTGGAGGGAAAGATCCGCGAATCAGACTTTGGTTATCGGCTGGCCTTTGGCAATGGGCGTGCTGAGCAGATCAACGACCCCGGTGACCTGGGCGATGACAACGATGAACCGGCCTATCTCGGGTCTTTCTACTACCGGCCCCTCGACAAGTACCGTCTGGAAACGGGCGTTAGTGTTTATGTCGATACCGCGACACCCGAAGTGGGTCCGGAGGTCGACGAGGTGATCTACAGTGGCTACGTTGCATTGCAGGGCGAAACGCCGGAAGTAATCGTGGAGTATGACTACGCAGACCATCAACGCACCGACACCCCGGGCCCGGATGGTTCGACCAGTTCGATCTACGGTCAGCTGGCGTACCGTCTGTGGGGCCGAGCGGCCAACTTCAAACCGTATCTACGCGTAGAACATCTCGATGTCGAAGACGACGACCCCTTGTTGAGCCCGCTCGTTGACAGCTACGATGGGGTAACGGCCGGCCTTCGCTGGGACTTTTCGCCCTACGCGGCGATCAAGGCCGAGGTGCGCAATGAGGAGTTCGACAATGCCGACGATGAAACCAGCTTCTGGTTACAAGTGGCGTTTGTCTTTGATCCTCGTCGGCCATCAGACGTACCGATCACCCGGACCGGTGTGCGATCGGTGATGGAGCAACAGTGAGCCCAGTGTATCGACCGATTCTATTCCTCGCCGTCTGTGTGGCTGGCGCGCTGGTGTGGGCGCCGGCAAAGGCAGATCAGGCGTCTGCCGGCAATCAGGCCGTCGCCATCGTGGTGCACGATGGAACGAACGTCGACGACGTTTCTCTCGATCAGTTGCGTCGAATTTTCCTCGCGGAACAGCAGTTCTGGCCGGACCGGTCTCGGATCACGTTGTTGGTGCGTGCCCCTGGAGCTTACGAGCGTGAGTTTGTTCTGGAGCGCATCTACCGGATGACCGAAAACCAGTTTCGTAAATACTGGATTGCCAAGATGTTTCGCGCCGAGGTCCCGTCGGGGCCGCGAATCGTGTTCAGTAACAACATGGCGGTCGAGCTGGTTACGGCGATCCCCGGCTCGATTACCTTCATGAACGCCTCCGAAATCGGCGACACGGTGAAGGTTGTGCGGGTGGATGGGCTGTTGCCGGGCGACGACGGCTATCCGCTGAGGTAGTTACCCCTCGTCATCCAGTTCATGGATGCGTTTGTACTCTTCGATGAGTTCAAGGGTCTCCTGGTAGTAAGCCATCAGTTCCATTTCCGACGTGGTGATGTCGGCCACAAATCGGGCCGCATTGGACAGCGAGACTTCCAAACGATCCTCCGCCAGGTTCATCGGTGCAAGCAGTGCGTTGTTGCCGTTGCGCGAGACTTCGTCGAAGCGGAACTGGGTGCTGTACGTGAGTGACAGGGCGGACACGAGTTCGTAGTCCATTCGACTCAACACGCCGGTTGCCACCGAAGTCTGCCATGCACTGGCGAGTAGCACGGCGGGTTGCAACGCTTCCATGATGTTGCGGAACTCGTTGATCGATGCCACGCCACCATCGTCGATGCGCCGTTCAAGAATCTGGTGCAAACCCTCGTGATATGGACGCACGGCTTCGACGCGAGCGTGGTTCTGCTGCAGTTCGTGGGCGAAACTGGCCACGGAACGGTCGACGAGTTCCTGAATCTCCCGGTCTTCCTGCCATTCATCCAGCGCCAACGCGAACATGATGCTCACGACGATCAGCAGCGACTCGAAGATTGTTCGCGACAACCAGACAGAAACATGCGGCGTTCCAGGCATGGCAGATAGAAAGCCTCAATAGTTATGCGCGCAACGGCATGAATGTTAGCAGGATTCGCCAGAACCGCTCTTGTCAATCGAGCCGTTTTTCGAACCGCAATGTTGCGATCGCCAGGAAGACCAGGAAAAACACCGCCAAGGGCCAGAGGTCTTGCCACATCAGGCTCAGGGCCGCGTCGCGCAGAATGATCCCCCGGATGATCCGCAGGAAGTGTGTCAACGGAAAAATTTCTGCCAGCCATTGCACCACTCGCGGCATGCCCTCGAAGGGGAACATGAAGCCCGACAGCAACATCTGCGGCAGAAACGACATGAAGGTCATCTGAAACGCCTGGAACTGATTGGTCGCAAGGGTCGAGATCACCAGCCCCAATGTCAGTATGGAAATGACGAACAGTCCGACGCCCACGAAGAAATCGCTGAGGTCGCTCGGCATCGGTACCGAGAACAGCCAGACACCGAGCAGGATGATGAGGGTTGCCTGCAGATAACCGATCAGCACGTAGGGCACGATCTTCCCAATCATCAGCTCGAGGCCTTTGATGGGGGTCGTGATCAACAGTTCGAGGTTGCCTCGCTCGCGCTCGCGCACGAGCGCCACGGCAGTAAACAGCACCATGGTCAAAGTCAGGATGACACCGATCAGACCCGGCACGATGAATACCGCGGAGCGGCGCTCGGGGTTGTACATCGCCTTGAGCTCGAAGCGGGGACCCGCGCGGGGCTGACTCGCGTTCGGGAGTTCCATCAGGCCGCGCGCGGCGCCGAGCACCACCGGATCACTGCCGTCCACCAGCAACTGCGCGATGGGCCGGTCGCCACGAATCCTGCGTTCCTCGAAGTCCGGCGGTACGTAGATACCGATCGAGATCTCGGCTACCGCAAGCAGCCGTTCCAACTCGCTGACGGAATTGGCGTGAACCACGATGTCGATGACTTGAGTCGCCTGGGCTTGCGCCAGCATTGCACGCGAACCGGAGGTGCCGGCATCGTCGACCACTCCCGCAGGCAGGTTGCGAACATCCTGATTGATGGCATAGCCGAACAGCAGCGTCATCATCAATGGAATGCCGATGATCATTGCGCGGCTGAGTTCATCGCGCTGCAGGTGCCGGAATTCCTTCCGGGCCACCGCGCTGATGCGTTGATAGCTGGCGAATCCGATCATGACTCGGCCGTTGCCATTACAAAGACATCCTCGAGATTTGCGCCGATCAGTTTGAGGCTGGCATCCGGGACGGTTCCGTCGATGGTGCGCGTAATGAATGCCACCGGGTCTTCGATGCTCGGATCCACCAGCGCATGCAGGCGAGTCCCGAGCTGAGCAACGTGCCATACGGGATCGGCCAGGTGGATGATTTCTCGGACGCGGCGCGGATCGCCGCTTTCGATTTCGACAACGCGGGCGCCAAGGTCGTTCATCAACTGTTGCGGCGCGCCGTGGGCGACCAACCGACCCTGGTCCAGAATGGCCAGCCCGTGGCAGCGTTCGGCTTCGTCCATGAAATGGGTCGAAACCAGAATGGTGGTGCCCTGGTCGACCATCTCGAAGAGGAACTCCCAGAACTCGCGGCGGCTCTCGGGGTCGACTGCGCTCGTTGGCTCGTCCAGGAACAGCAGTTCCGGTTCGTGCAGCGTTGCCGCGGCCAGCGCCAGCCGCTGCTTCTGGCCGCCGCTCATGGAACCCACGAGCTGACGTCGTCGCTCCGTCAGGCCGAACTTCTCGAGCTGACGATCGAGACGACCACGTAATTCAGCGCGCGGCAACGCAAACACCTCGCCCAGAAACTGCAGGTTCTCCGCGACCGTCAGGTCTTCATAAAGCGAGAACTTCTGGGTCATGTAGCCGATCTTCTGCCGCAATTGCTCCGCATCCTTGGGAACTGCGACTCCCAGCACCTCAGCGGTTCCGGCCGAAGGCGTCAACAACCCGCAGAGCATCCGAATGGTGGTCGACTTGCCGCACCCGTTCGGACCCAGAAACCCGAACACGCATGCGCGCGGAATGCTCAGCGTCAGATCATCCACGGCAACCACCTCTCCAAAACGTCGGGTCAGGCCCTTGCTGACGATTGCCTGTTGCGCGCCCATTCAGTCCACCCGGGAGGTGGGCAACTCAGGGAACCGGGCCTCCACCGGAATGCCGGCCGGAAGATCCCCGCCGTCCGTCAGGTCGATTTCGGCGAGGTAGCTCAAGCGGCTGCGATCGTGCTGCGTGAGTGCAAAGTAGGGCGTGAAGGCCGCTTCGCTGGAAATCCAGCGGATAATCCCCGGGAATTCGTCCGCATACCCGTCGATTCGCAGCGCCGCCGGCATGCCGGAACGTAACCGGGTGCGCAGGGGTTCGGGAATGTGGACCCTGGCATAGGTCCGACCGTGGGCGAGCATGACTACTACCGTCTGCCCGGGAGCCGGTCGTTCACCGATCTCAAAGGGCAGGGTTTCAACCACCCCGGCCAGCGGCGCTCGTATGGTCGCGCGGTCGACAGCGATCTGCAGTTCTTCGGCGATCGCATTGGCGGCCCGGAACGCGGCGCGCGCCTGATCGATCTGTTCGGAGCGCGTGCCTTCGAGGAGTTCCTCGAGCTCGGCGGTGATCTCGCTTTGCAGTGCAATGGCGTTGTCGACCTCGCCTTGCAGAATGTTGACGCGACTTTCGGAGGCGTAGCTCTGTTTGCTCAGGGACTGTTCGCGCGCCAGTTCGCGCTTGGCAGTCGCCACCGCACTGTCGGCGCCAGCCAGGCGCGCCCGGGCACGGTCGATGGCCTGTGCGCGCGGGCCGGTTTCGGATTCGCCCAGCCGCGCCAGGGCCAGGTCGCGATCAGCGCGCGCTTTGGCGAGCAGCTTGGAAGGGCGCGTTGCGTCCTGCACGAGCAAGGCGGTACCCGGTTCAACCTGGTCTCCTTCGCGAACATTGATTGCCACGATCGGCTCGTTGGAGTCGGCCGCCAACTCGATTCGTTCCCGTTCGATCGTGCCCACCGCAAACTCATCGTTCATGGCGTCGCAGCCGATCACTGCCGTGGCGAGCGTGCAGGCAAACGCGACCTGCAACAGGCGGCGGGTCACGAGCCCGCTCCGGCAGCACCGTCAAGAAACAGCTCCAGGGTGTGCTCCGTGTACTCACGACCGAAAGCCTCGTCGAACTGATAGCCCAACAGCGGTCCCAATACGGGTTGCGCGATATAGGGAAACAGACACATCCCAATCAGTGACAACAGGGTGTAGCGGGCGTCGAGATCCTGGCGCAACCGACCGGAATCGATTTCGGTTGCCACTTTGGCCGGCACGATGGTCAGTACGCGTGATGCGAATTTATCGATGAACAGTTGGCGCAACGGCGTATCGCGCGAAACGACTTCGCGCATGAGGATTTGAGGAATCCAGGGGTGGCGATTAATCGTCGAAAGGTAGGCGCGGATGAATCGGGGCACGAATGCTTCGTCGCTGTCTTCGTCGCTCACCACGGCTTCCACCGTGTCCATCAGGGTCTCCAGACCACTCAGTGTTACCGCTTCGAGCAGCCCTGGTTTGTCCTTGAAGTAGTAGGCAATCATTGCCGGAGTGACGTGCGCGCCGCTGGCCACTTCACGCAGGCTGGTTTCGGCATAACCCTTCTCGCCAAACAGGCGCGCCGCTGTTTCGATGAGTATCTGCCTCGGTTCAACACCTCGGTCCGGGTCACTCTTGGGTCGTCCGGGGGCTCGTTTCTGGGTTTTCATATTATTGATATTAATTAAACAGGCATTTAAATACAAGTAGAGGCCTAACCGAAGCTTGGAAGAGAATCTCGCTTTCTAGCACGCTGCCGACGCGCTAGATTGACCCACCACAGCTTTCCAGTCCGGTTCAGCAGGTACACGCATGACCAAACGGATTCGCGCGTTCGACGCCGAGGCAATCCACGCAGGCAACAAGGGACTCGCGATCGACCACGAGGCGGTTGCCGCGACTGTGGATGCGCTACTCGCTCGGATGACGCTCGCCCAGAAAATCCACGAGATTCGCGGTTGTCAGGCTGAGTCCATCGATGGCTTGTATTACGCCGGCGGCGACGAATCGCTCGGGATTCCAAGCTACAGAATGGTCGATGGTCCACGTGGCGCCCGGGCCGGAACGGCCACCGCGTTTCCGGTGGCCATGGCCCGGGCAGCAACATTCGATGTGCAGTTGGAACGCCGCGTCGGGCTGGCCATTGGCCTGGAGGTGGCAGCAAAGGGGGGTAACGTGCTGCTGGCGCCCACCATCAACCTGCTGCGTCACCCGGGTTGGGGGCGTGCCCAGGAGACCTATTCCGAGGATCCGTTCCACATGGGCGCCATGGCGGTAGCGTTCGTCAGTGGCGCTCAGAATCACGTGCTCACCAGCCCCAAGCATTTCGCTGCCAACAATCTGGAAAACACCCGCTTCGAGCTGAGCGCCAACGTCGATGCCCGAACGCTGCACGAACTCTATCTCCCGCATTTCAAACGCGTGGTCACCGAAGCGGCCGCGGCCTCGGTCATGAGCGCCTACAACCGGTTGAACGGGGTGTACTGCGGCGAACATCCGGAGCTGCTCACCGGGATTTTGCGGGACGACTGGGGCTTCAAAGGGTTCGTCGAGTCTGATTGGTTTCTGGGTACCCGCTCGACCTCCAAGGCGTTGACCGCCGGCCTCGACATCGAAATGCCCGCCCCGTATCGATTCTCCGATGAGTTGCTGCACGAGGCGCTTGAATCAGGCGAGCTGGACGAGGCCATCATTCATCGCAACGCACGCCACGCGGTGTATCAGAAAGTCGCCTGGCAGCTCGATCGGCCCGAGCCAGCCGAACCACCTGAGGCGGACGTGGTCGAGTGCGCCGCGCACGTCGCGCTGGCGCGGGAAGTTGCTCAGAAGTCCATCGTGCTGTTGAAGAACGAGGCGGAGATATTGCCTCTCGATGATCGCGAGGGCGTGCGGATCGCGGTGGTCGGGGACCTGGCGGACACCGCCAATCTGGGCGATCGGGGCAGCAGCTTCGTCACGTCCAGCGAGGTCACTACACCACTGGCCGGCATCAAGGCATGCGTGCAGCGGGCGGAGGTAGCGTTCTTCGGCTCCGAAGCAGACCTCGCAAGGCTCGGTGAGTTCGACGTCAGTGTCGTGGTGGCGGGCCTGACGTATCGGGACGAAGGCGAGTTCATCCCCACGGCTCAGGAAGAGGCCGAAGGCGGCAATCTCGCCCGGGGTGGCGATCGTGCGACCCTGTGCCTGCCCGACTCCCAACGGCAGTTGATCGAACGGGTGGCGGCGGTATCCGCAAAGACCGTGGTGGTGCTCGAAGGTGGCAGCGCAATGGTGGTGCACGACTGGCTCGGTCGCGTCGATGCCTTACTGATGGCCTGGTACCCCGGGCGCGAAGGGGGCCACGCGATCGCCGATGTGTTGTTCGGGATCGTCAATCCCTCGGCGAAACTCCCGGTCTGTTTCCCTACGGCTGACGACCAGCTCATGGACTGGGACATTACCGCCCTGGACGTGCCCCACGACTTGCTGCATGGCTATCGCTACCTCGACCATTACGGGCGCACGGCAGAATTCGCGTTCGGGTTCGGGCTCAGCTACACCCGCTTCGAGCTGGGCGACGTGTCGATCTCGCGCTCGATCTCAAGCAATGAGGGGAGGGCCGGTTTCCGGGTCCTGGTTCCGGTCAGCAATGTCGGGTCGCGCGCGGGTGCAACCGTGGTGCAGCTTTATGTCAGCTGCAGCCAATCGGCCATGGTCCGCGCCGAGAAAGAGCTCAAAGGGTTTGGGCGCGTGGAGCTCGAGGCCAACGAAACCGCCGAACTCGAGTTCGAGCTTGCTGACGACGAGCTGCGCTACTTCGATGTGGATCACAGCCAATGGCGCCTCGAAGCATGCGACTACGTGATCAGGTTGGGGTTGTCTGCCGACAATCTCGCCACCGGCACGACCTGGGTATTTGACGGAACCGACTGGTCTGCAACGCCGCCCGGTTAGGGTCCCGCGAGCCATAGGCGCTGTTCGTCGATCAATTCGCGGGCGGCTTCGGGCGGCAGCCCGATGTATTGCAACACCAGCTGGCCGAGGTGGAGGCCGGATTCGAGCACCTCGGGAACAACGGTGGTGGCCCCCAGTTCGGTCAGGCGCGCGGCGTGCGCGTGGTCCCGGGCGCGCGCCAGTATAGGGAGGTCGGGGGCAAGCTGGCGCGCCGTTCTGAGTACCCGCTCGGCTGCGTCCGCATCGTCCATGCTGACGATCAGCGCCACGGCCTGATCCAGCTTGGCACGCGCAAGAATTGCCGGGCGACTGGCATCACCCAGGAACACCGGCGCGCCCTGTGCTCGCAGCTGGGTCACGCGTTGGGCGTCCAGGTCCAGTGCAACGTGGGCAATCTGTTGACGATCGAGCAGCTCCGCGAGCAGATGCCCGGTGCGGCCATAGCCGACGATTACCACATGGCCCTCGATGTCCTGATCGATGTCGGGTTCAGCGTCCGCTGCGCGGCAAGGCGGGCCTCTGCAGCGCTGCCTATGCGGCGGCCGACGCTGGCCAGCAACGGGGTCAGGAACATGGTGCAGCTGACCACGATCAGCATGAACTGTGCGGTTGGCTCCGGCAGCAAGCTGTGACCAATCGCCAGCGCCACCACGACGAAGGCAAACTCGCCGCCTTGACCCAGCAGCAGGCCGACCTCGACTCGCCTGAGCGGATCGCAGGCCAAACAGGCGCGCCAGGGAGCCGGTGATTACCGCCTTCAGAGCGACGAGACCACGATGGAGACGAAGATCCACAGCGAATCACGAAGCACATCGGCAGGATCGATGATCATCCCGATGGACATGAAGAACAGCCCCAGCAGCAGACCTTTGAAAGGTTCGATGGTGGCTTCGACCTCGTGGCGATATTCCGTTTCCGCAAGCAGCAATCCGATCAGGAAGGCGCCGAGCGCTGCGGACAACCCGGCGGCGTGCGTTGCCGCGGCGGTTGCGACGATGACCAGCAGCGTGCTGGCGACGAACACTTCCGGCCCGCTGCCGGCGGCCAATCGGAACAGCGGCCGGACCAGCAACCGGCCGGCTCCCAGAATCAGTACGATTGCCAACGCCGCTTCGCCCAGCGACAACAGGAGCCCGAGCATCGCGCTGGATTGCCCGCTGTCGCCGAGTATCTCGACCATGAACAGAATTGGTACCACCGCAAGGTCCTGGGCCAACAACACGGCGAACGTGCTGCGGCCGACCGTCGTGCCGAAACGACCTTGCTCGATGAGGAGTTGGCTGACGATCGCTGTAGATGACAGCGCCAGGCAACCGCCCAGTATCACCGAGGCAGCGGCGGAATTACCGAAACCGTAGGCGATCGTTGCGATCGCGATGCCCGTCACCACGATCTGCAGGCTGCCGAGCCCGAACACCAGGCGGCGCATCGCCATCAGCCGTTCCGGCGACAACCCGAGACCGATCATGAACAGCAGGAATACGATGCCAAGCTCGGACAGGGCGCGCACCCCGTCGACATCACTGATCACCGCAAACTCCAACCAGGCCACCGCATCGACGAATTGGCCTACGCCGTTCGGACCCACCAGCAGCCCGATGATGAGGAATCCGAGTACCGGGCTCAGCCGCAGACGCTTGCCCAGCGGAATGACGACGCCGGCGGCAACCAGAAAAACGACCAGCTCCTGTAACCTGAGATCTTCCATCCACGTGTCAGCGCGCTAACCGGTGATCAGTGTGACACGCCCCGTCCCGGATGCCAGCGCGCACAGGGGTGCTTGCAGATCCCGATCTGGTAATGTCGTGCCTGGCCAATCAGTCTGAGAGCGTCATGAGCGACTTTCCCATCAGCCGCTATCCCGTCCCTGAACTCGAGGAGCTTCCCCAGGACATCCGGCAACGCATCCTGGACGTGCAGGAACGTTCCGGCTTCGTCCCGAACGTGTTTCTGGTGCTGGCGCATCGGCCGGACGAATTCCGGGCATTCTTCGCCTATCACGATGCCTTGATGGACAAAGACAGCGGGTTGAGCAAAGCGGAACGGGAAATGATTGTCGTGGCTACCTCGGCCGCCAACGAGTGCCAGTACTGCGTGGTCGCACATGGCGCCATCCTGAGGATTCGCGCGAAGAATCCGCTCATTGCGGATCAGGTGGCCACGAACTACCGCAAAGCGGATCTGACCGAGCGTCAGAAAGCGATGCTCGATTTTGCGCTGAAGGTGTGCAACGACGCCCAGAGCGTCACCGAATCGGACGTCGCGGCATTGACCGCCCAGGGATTCAGCGAAGAGGACATCTGGGACATCGGCGCGATCACCGCGTTTTTTGCACTCAGCAACCGCATGGCCAACCTCGTGGCGATGCGTCCAAACGACGAGTTCTACGCCATGGGCCGGGGTTAGCCCTTGAACAGGTAGTCCTGCAGCAGCATTTCATAGGTGTATGCCGACGCCGCCGGATTCAGTTCCACCAGACGCTGATGGTATTGCCGCAGAATCGCCCGGTCTTTGCGTCGAACCTCTGGCGGCAACGAATGCTGCCAGGCCTGGGTGAACTCGGGGCCGGGCGGACCTGCCGTGACCAGCTGCCAATCGATGTAGGTCAGCTCTGAGTCTTCGACGCTACGTCCCAGCGCTGGGTCGGTGCGAAAAATGTTGTCAGCCCGCAGATCGCTGTGCACGGCATACATTGTTGGAGTACGGATCGGGACCTCGCAGGCAAGCTCGCGAAAAAAATTCAACTCTTTGGCGTAGGCGCCGCTTGCCACCGCGGACTCACGCCGCGCGGGAACGGCATTGGGAAGCTTGACCACGACGGACGGTGGCGCCCCATCGGTGGGCCCCGCATACGCAATGTCGTGCAGTCTGAAGGCGTCGGACAGGACGCCCCCTTCGAGATTTTGGGTGCTGAAACTCGTGACCTCAGCGCCGAGCACCTCCGACAACCATTCGTTGTCGATGGCGTCCACAGTGCGTGGAAAGTCACTGTTCATCGCAACACCCCCCAACTCCCAGCGAATCAAGGCTAGCACTCCACGCATACGTTAGAGTATCGGTTTCTCACCCTGGATCGAGGTTCGATGACGGCGATTTCACTTTCCCGCATTCTCGCGTTCTGGGCGGGCCAGCAACCCGATTCGATAGCACTTCGCCACGAAGACGAGTCGCTGAGCTGGTCCGAGCTGGACGAGCGCAGCAATCGCCTGGCCCGCGCCTATCAGAATCTGGGTGTTGGCCAGGATGATTTCGTCACGATCGGTCTGCCGAACGGCATCGAGTTCTTTGAGGCCTGTTTTGCCACCTGGAAGGCGGGTGCAACGCCGCAACCGATCTCGGCGAGGTTGCCGAAGTTCGAACGCGACCAGATCGTCGAACTCGGCAACCCCGCGCTGGTCGTGGGGGTGCTGGATGGTGAGTATGCTGACCTCGTCACCGTAGCGCCGGGGTTTCGGCCCGACCCGGAGTTGCCCGGCGATCCGCTCGAGGAGCGCACCGCGACCTACTACAAAGCGATGACCTCAGGGGGCAGCACCGGACGGCCGAAGCTCATCGTGTCCAGGAACGCCGCCGAGACCAACCCGGAAGACGACATCCTGAATTTCGGCATGCAGGGGTCAGTGCTGATCCCCGGGCCGCTGTATCACAACGGGCCGTTCATGTGGGCCATGGCAGGGCTCTTCAAAGGCAACCGGGTCACCGTCACGACTCGGTTCGATGCAGAGCGGACGCTGGCGCTGATCGAATCCGAACGGATTGACACCGTGTACATGGTGCCAACGATGATGCAACGCATCTGGAACCTGGCGCCTGAGGTTCGTCAGGGCTTCGACGTGTCGTCTTTGCGTACGCTGTGGCACCTGGCCGCGCCATGCCCTCCCTGGTTGAAGGAAGCCTTCATGGAGTGGTTGGGGCCCGAAGTGATCTGGGAGCTATACGGCGGAACCGAAGGGCAGGGCGGTACTGTGATCACCGGGCCTGAATGGCTGGAACACAAGGGCTCGGTCGGCAAACCCAACCCCGCCTGCGAGATGAAGATCGTCGATGAACACGCCGAGACCCTGCCGACGGGTGAGGTCGGCGAGATCTACATCCGGCCGCTGGCGGGCGCCGGCACAACCTACCACTACATCGGCGCCGAACCGCGATCGCTGGAGGGGGGCTGGGAGAGCATCGGAGACATGGGGTGCTTTGACGACGACGGCTATCTGTATCTGTCGGATCGGCGCACCGACATGATTCTCTCGGGCGGGGCCAACGTCTATCCAGCCGAGGTGGAAGCGGCAATCGATGCGTTCCCGGGCGTGCGCTCCTCCGCGGTGATCGGCTTGCCCCATGCAGATCTGGGGGACAGCGTGCATGCGATCGTCGACGCGCCGAACGGCGATGTGTCGGAACAGGGGTTGGTCGAGCACCTCGCCAGACGGGTCGTGCGCTACAAGATTCCGCGCAGCTTCGAGTTCGTCGATGAACCGTTGCGTGATGACGCGGGCAAGGTTCGCCGTACAGCGCTGCGGGCTGAACGCGTCTGACGCGCACTGGCGCGCCCCGGCCAAAACCGTCAGAATTGTTTTTTTTCGAGATACTGGAGCAACCGTGACTACGGTAGAAGATCTATTTGGCCTGAGGGGCGAGGTTGCGGTGGTAACCGGCGCAGGCCGGGGCATTGGCGAAGGAATTGCGAAAACGCTCGCAGGCGCCGGAGCACATGTGGTCTGCGCGGCGCGCCGAACCGCAGAGATCGACCGCGTTGCCGGGGACATTCGTGATGCGGGTGGACAGGCCATTGCGGTGACTACTGACGTCACCGACCAGAGCGCGGTGGACGCACTCGCCCAAGCGGCGCTGGATACGTGGGGCAGGCTCGACATCTGGGTGAACAATGCCGGTGGCTCGCCGCTCCAGATGCCGCTGACGGAACTTCCCCGGGAAGAATGGGACGCCACGCTGGCGCTCAATCTCACGGCCATCTGGGCAGGATGCCGCGCCGCCGCAGCGAACATGGAAGACGGCGGCCGTATCGTCAACATTTCCTCCATCGCCGCGGAGATGATCATTCCGGGCAGCGGCCACTACAGTGCGGCCAAAGCGGGGACCAACATGTTGACGCGGACGTTCGCCCAGGAACTCGGGCCTCGAATTCGAGTCAACTGTGTCATGCCGGGCGCCGTGCCGACGGAAATCATGATGAAGGCGATGAATCTCACCGATGAGGATCTGCCCGGGTTCGAAAAGATGATCCGCCTGCCGGCGGGACGGTTGGGCACGCCCCAGGATCTGGGTGCCGCGGTGCTCTACTTTTCAAGCAAGGCCACAGAATGGGTTACCGGCCAATGCCTGCGCGTCTCCGGGGGCCCGTGAAATGCCTGAGATGAAGAGGAATCGACGCATAACCCTCGCGCGTCGGCCCAACGGCCGGCCCGTGCCTGATGACTTTCAACTGGAGGAGGTGGAGATTCCCGAGTTGGCGTCGGATCAGGTGTTAATTGAGGTCTCGCATCTATCGATCGACGCGTTCATCCGTACCACCCTCGAAGACGGCGGATTCCACGCAACCTCGGGGCTCGGCAGTCCGATCACCGCGCTGGGCGTAGGCGAGGTCAAGGACAGTACGTTCGCGGGCCTGACGCCTGGCGACTGGGTGTCGGGGCCGCTCATGGCCCAGACCCATGCGGTGATGCCTGGAGCCATGTACGCAAAGATTGACACCTCCATTGCCCCCGCATCGGCCTATCTCGGACTGCTCGGCATGACTACGGGCTTGACGGCCTACTTCGGGATGCTGGACGTCGGGGACGTGCGTGAAGGCGATACGGTCGTGGTCTCTGGCGCGGCCGGCGCGGTCGGAACCGTGGCCTCACAAATTGCCCGAATCAAGGGCGCTCGCACCATCGGCATCGCCGGAGGACCAGACAAGGTGGCCTACCTGCTGGACACCATCGGTCTCGATGGGGCAATCGACTATAAAGGCGAGGACGTAGGAGTTCGCCTGGACGAACTGGCCCCGGATGGGGTGGATGTGTTCTTCGACAATGTTGGAGGAGAGTTACTCGATACCGTACTGAGTCGTATTCGCATGGGGGCCCGGGTTTCGATCTGCGGGGCCATTTCCCAGTATGATGACCTGAAGAATGTTCGCGGGCCCAAGCTTTATTTGCGCCTGGCGGAGCGAAACGCGCGCATGGGCGGTTTCACCGTCGACCACTTCATGGAGCGATTTCCCGAAGCGGTCGCGGATATCACCAACTGGATGAATGAGGGACGACTGACCCTGCCGGAGCACGTCGAGCATGGGATCGAGCGCTTTCCCGAGGCGCTGATCATGCTGTTCACCGGTGGGCACATGGGTAAGTTGCTGGTCGCGCCCTGACATCCCGTTGCTTCGGACGACTTTCGCGAGGATGACGTTGCGTTGGATCATCACAGCGTTTGCTGCCTGTATTGCCGGGTCCGCCGGCGCTGCGGTCGTGCTCGATGTAACACCGGATGAGGCCATCGTTTTGAAACGCGTCGAACACACCGACGTCGAGATCAAAATCGATGGCAAGCTCGACGAGGCCATCTGGGGATCGCTGCCCACCCATGATAACTTTCGAGTCATCGAGCCGGACACCATGATCGTGGGCCCCTACGCCACCAGGGTGCACTTTTTCTACACGGCACGCGGTCTGTACGTCGGCATCGACATGGATCAACCCGCGGAAACGCTGATCAGCCGGCTCTCCGGCCGGGACGACTTCCGGGTCAATCGAGACTCCATCGGCTTGACCCTGGATACATCGGGCGAAGGGCGCTACGGCTACTGGTTCGAAGTGGCCCTGGGCGATTCGCTGGCGGACGGTACCTTGCTGCCGGAACGCCAGTATTCCAGAAACTGGGACGGCCCATGGCGCGCGGCCACCCGCAGGACAGACGGCGGATGGTCCGCCGAGTTCATGATCCCCTGGAGTACGGTCACCATGCCGGACGACGAGGGCCTGCGCCGCATGGGTCTTTACATGTCCCGCAAAGTGGCCCACCGGGATGAACGCTGGGGGTGGCCGGCGCTGCCCCGGACGCAGCCGAAGTTCATGTCCGCGCTGCAGACGCTGGAAATGACAGACGTGGCGCCCCGCCAGCAATACAACATCTACCCGTATGCCTCGGTGACCACCGACGAAGTCGACAACAAAACCCGTTACAAAGCAGGCGTCGATATTTTCTGGCGGCCTACGACGAACACCCAACTGATGGCGACGCTCAATCCGGATTTCGGAACCGTGGAATCGGACGACGTGGTGATCAATCTCACGGCGACCGAGACGTTCTTTCCGGAGAAACGCCTGTTCTTTCTCGAGGGTCAGGATGTCTTCGTCGCGACGCCCAGAGCAGAAACAAGGACCCGTGGAGTGGGGCAGGGCGGCGCCCCTTATACCATGGTCAATACCCGACGCATTGGCGGCGCCCCCCGGGATCCCGAACTCGACGACAACCGTGAGCTTGATGAACGCGAGCTGTTGAAGCCGGTCGAGTTGCTGGGCGCCGCCAAAGTCACCGGCCAGTCGGGTCGGTTTCGCTATGGCGTGCTCACCGCCTTCGAAGAAGACTACTCACTGCCGGGTATCCTCAACGACACGGAGTTCTTCGCTATCGACCGCGATGGCAACGACTACGGGATCGCGCGCCTGCTGTATGAAGACAGTGTCGGCGGGGCGTATCGCGCCGTCGGCGTGCTGTCGACTGCGGTGCTGAATCCCGAACGGGATGCAATCGTGAACGGCATCGACTGGCACTACCTGACAGCGGATGCCAAATTCAAGATGGACGGACAAACGTTCGTGTCGGACATCACTGATGAGCAGACGGGCTACGGTGGGTTCGTTGATTTCGAATACACCTTCCGTCAGGGCGTGCAGCAACGGCTCGGAATCGAATACTTCGACGAGCACGTGGATATCAACGACGTCGGGTTTCTGGAACGAAATGACAGTCTGCGCATACGAACCGCGCACAGCCGTTCTCGTTCAGACCTCGGCTGGGCTCGCGACAACGATTTCGATGTCCGCGGGTTCGCGCAGCGTAACAGCGACGGCGACTTCACGGGCGGCGGGGTCTTCGTCTCAGATCGCTTGACGCTGAACAATCTCTCACGAGTGATTACGCGGGCAAGCTACTTTCCCAGGAGCTATGACGATCTGAACAGCTTCGGCAACGGCACCTATCGAATCGACCAACGCAGCGAACTCTTCGCATTCTTTGAAACCGACTCCGCCAGGCAGCTTCAGCTTGGCTTCGGTGGCGGGTGGCGGCAGGAGAATCTGGGCGGCGACAGCTACCGGGGACAGGTCAGGCTGGCCTGGCGACCCAGCGACCGGTTCAACCTTCGGCTCGACGTTACCTACGAAGATCGGCATGGCTGGCTGCTTCATCAGGAAGGCTCGTTGATGGACACCTTCGATGCCGAGCAGTGGATCCCAAAATTCAGCGCCGACTACTTCCTGACCGCACGTCAGCAGTTTCGCGTGTCGTTGCAGTGGGTAGGGATTAAAGCGATCCAGGACGAGACATTCCTCATCCCAGACGATCCTGGCGATCTGATACCGATTCCGCGTCCGGGACCTGCACAGGATTTCTCAATTTCCCAGCTCAGCCTGCAGGTGCGTTACCGTTGGGAAATGGCGCCATTGTCGGATCTGTTCATCGTGTACACCCGCCTCGCCGATGAAACCCGCGCCCTGCGCGGCGAAAGTTTCAAAGACATATTCACGGACGCCTACGATGCACCGCTGGTCAACGGGCTCGTCGTTAAGTTGCGCTACCGGCTGGGATCCTAGACGGCGATTGCTGTCCCGACCGGGCTACTAGCGAGCTAGGATCCGTGATACTGCGCCTCGCGCTTCTCCAGAAAGGCGGCGACGCTTTCTTTGTGGTCTCGAGTACGCACCAACTCCGCCAACGCATCTCGCGCATGCGTTTTGAGTTCCTGGCTGCTGCTGCGCGCCAGTTGCAGGGCCTGCTTGGCGCGGCGCACCGCAAGCGGCGGGTTGGTCGCAATCCGCGCGGCCAGCGCTCGGGCTTCATCCAGCAAAGACTCGGCAGGGTACACCGCTGAGACCACACCCATCTCCAGGGCGCGCCGGGCATCGATCAGATCACCGGTCAGCAACAACTCTGCAGCACCCGCAGGACCCAGCAGCTGATTGAGCGTGGTAAAACTCGACGCACCCGCAATCAACCCGCGCTTGATGAACATCTGAGAAAACTTCGCCGTCTCCGCAGCAATCCGGATGTCAGCCAGCAACGCGATCTCAAAGCCGTAACCCACCGCCGCACCGTTGACCGCAGCGATTATCGGCCGATCCGTGCGGGCCATGACCACCCCCGGGATCTCAAAGCGCGGCGCGTCGCTTCCCGACAGGCCTTCGAGCCCATCTCCACCCATCAACTCCTCGACGTCGTCGCCGCTACAGAAGCCGCGCCCGGCTCCCGTGAGGATGATGCAACGGACCTCGGGATCTGCGTCCGCCTTGTAAAAGGCTTCCGTGGTCTGCTGATAGCTCTGGGTGTTGAAGGCGTTCAGCCGATGGGGCCGATTCAACGTGATCGTCGCGATGTGATCGCTGACGTCGTAGAGACACAATGATTCGTTGCTCATTCACCCAACCTCCTTAGTGGATCGAACTGGCCGGTGTTGGCGGTGATCCCGCCGTCCACCGGCAGAATCGCCCCCGTAATGAAGCTTGCGTCCGGGGACAGCAGAAAACAGTGGGCCGCAGCCTGTTCGCTGGCCAGTCCCCAGCGCTGCATCGGTACACGTTTGCGCAGCGACTCGCTGACCGGATTGGGACCGCCGGCGAGCAGTCCCTGCGTCATCCCGCTCTCGGTTGGACCAGGCGCCACGGCGTTCACGCGAATGTTCTCGTGCGCCAACTCTACGCCCAACGAACGCACCAGGTTGATCACGGCACCCTTCGCGGCGTTGTAGGCCCACATCGTCGGGTCGCCGCCGATGCCGCTGGTGGAAGCCGTGACGGTGAAGGCGCCGCCGCCGTTATGTCGAAAGGCGGGCAGGGCGGCACGCACACCGTGCACTACCCCGACGACGTTGACCTCCAGGTTGAGCCGCAACATCTCCAGGCCGTTGGGATCGTCGATGGCCAGCGCCCCGGTGACGCCCGCGTTGAGGGCTGCTCCCGTGAGCTTGCCGAAACGCTCCAGCGCCGTCTCGACAGCGGCCGCATTGGCGGCTTCATCCGTTACGTCGCAAACTAGGGTTGCGATATTGTTGATCCCGTCCGCCCAGCTGAGCTGTTCGGCGGCAATGTCGGTCGCCAGAACTTTCGCCGCTGGATCGCCCACCATCTGCGCAGTCGCCCGTCCGATGCCGGATGCTGCACCGGTAACCCAGATGACGCTTTCCGCGTGTAGCATGCGTGGCCCCCTCTCTGTCGTGTACGGAGTCGCGAACGGATCAATCGACCAAAGTGACCATAACCCATATCGCACGAGCAAGGTTCGCTCGTGACCTCGGGAGGCAGTCGTGAGACAGTGGTGCTTTGACCTGGATCGACATCAGCATGAGTGATTCTGCGGCATCCACCGACGCCAACATGGCGCTGTTTTGCGACTTCGAGAACATCGCGCTCGGGGTCCGTGATGCCAAATACGCCAAGTTCGACATCCAGAAAGTGCTGGAGCGGTTGCTGGTGAAAGGCAGCATCGTGGTCAAAAAGGCGTACTGCGACTGGGAGCGTTACAAGACGTTCAAGCCGACCATGCATGAGGCAGCTTTCGAACTGATCGAAATTCCCCACGTCCGTCAATCCGGCAAGAACTCGGCCGACATCCGCATGGTGGTCGACGCGCTGGACCTCTGCTACACCAAGGAACACATCGACACATTCGTCATCATCAGTGGCGATTCCGACTTCTCACCCCTGGTCAGCAAGCTGCGCGAGAACGCCAAGACGGTGATCGGCGTAGGCGTAAAAAACTCTACATCGGATCTGTTGATGAGCAACTGCGACGAGTTCATCTTCTACGATGACCTGGTCTCGGGCTCGGGTGCCAGGAAACGCCGACGCAAGCCCGCGAAGAGCAAGGAAGACGAATCCGCAACGTCGAACAGCACCCCGGAGGACAAAGCCCAGGACGGCATCGATCTGGTGGTTGAAACCGCTGAGGCGCTGTACGCGGAACGCGGTGATCGCGACAAACTCTGGGGCTCGATGATCAAGCAGACATTGAAGCGCCGCAGGCCAGGGTTCAACGAGACGTTCTATGGGTTTCACTCGTTCAGCGACCTGCTGGAAGAGGCCGCCAAGCGCAATCAGTTGGAGCTGGAGAAGGATGAGAAAGCGGGCGGTTACATTGTCCGGCGCATCATTGGAGACGACTGAAACCACGCTTCCAGCCATTGCCGAACCCTCATCTCATCCGTGAAACGGTACCTCTTCACCTGGGAGTGCGGGGCAGGCCTGGGGCATCTGGCCCGCTATAAACCACTGATCGAACTCCTGCTGGAACGCGGCCACGAGGTCACGTTTGCCTGTAAGAGTCTGCAAAACGCCCAACGAATTTACGGCCAGCTGTCGGTCAACCTGATCCAGGCGCCCATTCATCAGCGCAACCGGCCGAGATGATCTCGCCCAGATCCTATGTGGATGTCCTGATCAATCAAGGGTTCGAACACTCAGGGGATCTCAAAGCCAGGGTGAATGCGTGGCTGGAATTGCTGGAGCACACGCAACCTTCGGTAGTCATCGCCGACCACAGCCCCACGGTCCTGTTGGCACAACGATTGTACGAACGCGCTCCCTGCATTGTTGGTGGGAATGGATTCTATATTCCACCGGTGGTGCATCCATTTCCGCTTTTCGACAAGCGCAGAGGTGGTTCCCGTGAAGGGTTGATACAACGCGAGCAGGACCTCCTGAACTCCGTGATCAATCCGGTTCTCCAGGATCTGGGGGGGGGCAACCCATGGAACGATGCCAGCAGCTTTTCTCCGATCATCCGCTTTGGCTGTTCGGCCTGCCAGGCCTGGACCACTATCCAGGCCAGCGTGCGCGAACATACCTGGGGACCTCGCCTTCCATCGGCGGCGAACCGGCAGCATGGCCGGACCTGCCGGGACCGAAAGTGTTCGCGTACCTCAAACCCAATCACGCCTTATATCACGCTCTGAAGATCCTCAAACAACTGCAATGGCCAACCCTGGTATTCGCACCCGAACTGCCCGATGAGTCAAAGCCGGAAGCTCAGGGACCCAGCCTGCAGTTCTCCCCCAAACCGCTGGATCTGCAGAGTGTTGCCCAGAGCTGTCGGCTGGCGGTCAGCAACGGCGGCGCGAATGGCGTGACTGCACTTCTTCTCGAGGGAGTCCCACAGCTGCTCCTGCCCCTTCACATCGAGCAATTGATGTTTTCCCGTTCGGCGGAGACGACCGGAGGCTGCCGGGTACACACGGATTGGAACGAACCCGGGAGGTTGCGCGGTGCTTTAGAAGCGCTCGCCGACCCTGCTGGAGCTAACAAAAGCGCCGCCGTCGAATTCTCCAGGCGCCAGTGGAACAAACAGACGACGGTTCAGGCCGAGTATCTTCTGAGCGAGCTGGAATGCATGTGACCGATATACACCCACTCAGAAGAAGACATAGGATCGGACCACGAGGTTCTTGCGGCAGGGAGCATCGTCGGGCGCGGTTGGGTCGATGCAGGCCGTGTGGAAAGACCAGCGCGAGACGGAGCCGTCGGTGACAGAGTCGTAGCACTTGAGCATCGAGACCTCGGTGGGCTGCTGCTCGGGAAACCAGTACCAGTCGTGGTCGGGGCGGTAGGTGAAGCGGGTGGTCTCACCGACGCGGTCGTCGTAGACGCGGTAGTTGGTGATGTACGGCTGGTCGGCGAACGAAGGCCAGGCGCAGAGCACGAAGGGGTTTTGGCGCACGGTCTCCATTGGCTTGGCAAGGTTGATCGACATGAACCGCCGCGCCATCTTCGCGTCGGCCTGCTCCGGCGTGTAGTGCTGCTCGCGCCCGAAGTTCCGCAGGTTCCTGGTGAGCAGTTCGCGGCAGCGCACGCGGCCACTGTTGTCGTTCAGGTCGTTGTGCACGAGGTTGGCGTAGTTGGCGTTCACACCTGGGTTTTTGTTGTCCTGATCCTCCGTGCGATCGCCCTGGTAGTGTTTGTCGAACACGTCGTGGTTGTACACGAGCGCATCCGTCGCGTCCGGGAAAAACTCCAACAGGAGCTTCTCCATCTCCGGGTAGAACACGCGCTCCACCTCCGCCGCGTCGTAGAAGTTCTCGCACTTGGACTCGCAGTGCGCCAACGCGACGCCAAGCTTGTCCATGCACTCGGCACTGTTGGGCTTAAGACCTGGGTGGTACTCCTCCAATCGTCGCGCGTCGCGCATCACCTGCGGAAAATAGAGGCATCGCCGTATGCTGTCCTGTTCGTCCTTGCGCAACGCTGTTGCCTCGGCCTTGCGCGCCGGGTCCCGCCAGAGTGCGTTGGACGAGACGACGGAGTAGGACGGCTGCCCGTCGATGGAGTAGCGCAGCGGCAGCGCCAGGCCGCCTTCAGGGGCTTCCATGTTATTCGCCCGAATATACTCCAGGCACTCTGCGTAGCGACGAAACCCGACACCCCACTCGGTCTCGATGGGGCCGGGTGGCGCGTTGTCGAGCATATCGATAATCGCCTGCCCTTCTCCCTCGGCAATCTGGATGAGCGCCGCCTCCGTCGCCGCAGCAGTTCCCGCATCCCCGTCCCGATCGAACGACATGTAGGATAAACCGCCGTTCGCAGCGATGGGCGGTGGTTGACCTGCTGTGAGTTGGAGGGGAGGCACATAGGCCGACGAAACTGTCTCCGTATCCGCCGCAACGTCGCTGACCTCGAGCCGGTCCATAGCATGCCCCCGGTTAAACACACGCCATCGTGGCACACAGGGCTTGTACTTCCTAGGGCCCATCAACATGGCCGTGAGTGTGCTGCCAGCAAGCGCGCCCGCCTTCAGATGGCACAATCTAGCCGGCGACAGTGGACCTGAACTGGATTGCGAACATCACATAGGCCACCGTTACAGCCAACGCGACGACATACTGAAGTCGTATGTTGGAGGATGCTGTACCGACAAGCAAAAATGCGCCCATCGGCAGCAAATACATGGCGAGAGACCAATCGCCTGTGGCAATGCCTCCTAACAGAGGGCCGGGAATGAAAGGAACTGCGAGGCACACGAGAAAAGGAACGCGAAGCTTGGTGTACCGTTCGGCAATCGTTTCAAGAGCAGATTCACCCGGAACGAGAAGCTGAGAAGCAATGAACAGGAAAGCAGGGACGTGAAAAGTAAAAATCGCTCGGAATAGAGCGAACGATTGTGCATCGCTATCGTTCCATAGGCTGAACCACCAAACAACGTGAACGAGGAGGAGTAGCGATAGCCAGATCACGAACAGTGGTAGATGAGCGACCTCTTTGCGGAACTCGATGAGCGCAACGTACCCGGTCAGTATTCGCGCCAAGCCCAAAGCGATAACGATCGAATAAAGGGTCACCACGAACTCGAACACACTCACGTTACGGCCCCCCTTGAACAAGCCACTTGGTCTGATCTCCTACGGTAGTCAAATAGGAGCCTGCAAGCCAACGGCGCTCAAATTTGGTTGGCACCCCGGCCAGGATTCGAACCTGAGACCTGCGCCTTAGGAGCGGTGGCACAAAACGGGTATGAATCGCGGCGCGGCCCGGCGCTGGAAAGGTTCGCTAACGACGTGCCGAAGCAGACTCCCGCACTGCACCACGGAAAGTCTCTGATTGACCCGGGCTTTGCTAATGCTCCTCCGGAGATTCAGCCCGCTTCCTTGGCGTCTTTTCCATCAGATGGTTTCCCGTCCGACGGCGCCATTGCCTCGATCTGGTCGAGCAAGCGGCGCAGAGAGGCCACGAGCGCCTCGTGCCCTTCCACCTCGAGCCTGGCGATACGCTCCTCGATGGCGGCCACCTCCTCCCCCAGCGCGTTGGCCCCATCGCGGGCGTCTTCCCTGATCGACTCGAGCAGCAACCGGAGCTCCTCGGCAACGCGGTGGGCTGCTTCCCTGGAGTCCGCCGCAAGCTGGGCAATTTCAGCATCGATCTGAGCTCGGGTCCGCGCCCAGTCCTCGCTCTCGAAATAGCCGTCAAGTTCCTGGGCGAACAGGTCGATGAAATCAGAAGCGGCGGCCGCTGCATCGTGCGCCTGCCAAACAGCCGCCCCCAATGGCGAGAGGCCCCTCAAGTGTCCGCCGGGAGCTACGGGTTCCGCCGTCTCGGTGGGGTTGATGAGCACCACAGACGGGGGACTTTTAAGCGGCACGTGGGCAACTGCGTTTGACTGAACCAGCTCGGCATGCTCCGGGTACAGAGCGAGCTCAACAGTGAAGCCAGGTGTCTGCTCTGCCACGCCGATGCTCTCCACTGAACCCACCTCGCGTGCTGCCAGGTACACCTTGTCACCCCGGCGCAGGCCTCCTGGGTCCTCGAGCACGGTGGATACCGCTACGTCGCGGGTACAGGCGGTAAGCAGGAGCAGTGACGTTGCCAGGAGGGTACGGACGAACAGTTGGCACATTGTGATGGCTCCTCACGGGCGGGGCGGGCAGACTACCATGCGTCAGGCGGCCGTCTGCGGGCCCTAGATCGCCGCGTTGGCGAATATAGCGCGGAGCTTTCAGTCTCGTTGATAGCCGAAAGTCGCCTCATGCACTACACAAGGCGCTGTCTGCTTCCGACGCTATTCTGTTGAAAAACTATTGGGCGAAAAACAAACACGCATGAGAGTGGCTTGCTTTTCCTTTTTGCAGGTCAGCCAATCGATTCCACGCGTCGCTCATACGCCAAATTTCTCGGACATGGTGAACGCGAAGACCAGCCACGAGCCGTCGGACCCCGACCGGCTTTCCGCTCGGCAACGGACCGGATTTTGAAACCTCCCTCGGCGGTCACCGAGATCGATAAACGCATCTCGATGCACGTTGATACGCCATTTGCGATTTCCAACCTGTCGCATCGGGGTTCAGCGCCTCGCTCCAAACAACCTGTTCAACAACAGGTGCGTCGGCAGGTAAATGATGAGGGGGAAGAGCACCATCAACAGGCCAACGTACAGAGGATCGGGCAGCCAGGTCTGAGGCTCATTTCCAAAGCCAAATACCCAGTTGATGTTCTGTGAGGGCTCCGTGAACGCATAGGTAACGGGCAGAACGATCCATGCCAGGAGTGTTTGGAAATAGATCGCCTTGCGGTGATAGCCAAGGCGGTATACCAACCAGACCAGAATCACGGGCAAAAAAGAGTGGAACAGCGAAAGCGCCCGCACAAAAAGAGGGGTTTCAGCACTGAACATGTACTGGGTCCCGACGAACTGTGTAGCTTCAGGCCTGACGATAAGCCTGTAGACGAAATCAACATTCCATCCCACCTCTGGCACCAGGACGGCGATGGCCATCATGCTGGCCAACAGGCGGTTTGCAGTCCAGGCTGCCACCAGAGTGGCGATCAATGCGATATCTGAACCCCACAGAAAATTGGTCGGCCCGTACTCGAGCCAGTAGAATGGAATGAGGACACAGAGAAAAAGCGTGTAGGGTACTTTGATCCACGGTGAAACGTGCTGCGTCTGTTGATTGGGCATACGAGTCCGGAGCACGGCGTTCAGTCCGTGCCTGGGAACCAGCGCCTATAGGCGAACAATCGAGAGCGTAGAGAGTGACGTGAGAACTCTGAAACCCCCTTGCGCACTGCCGCTTTGGTGGCCTCGGCACTGTGTCGAGCCTAAAGGATAACCGAATGTCGTCAGAGGGCGCATAGCGGAAGTGGAGCCTTCAGTCTGGCCAACTGAGACGGGACGAACGACTCAGGCCGCGAAGCGGACAGACGCCAATTAGTCTCAGCGCCCCCGAAATCCAGAGTGGACTCCATTCGAGGCTGAACCGAGCAATTATGCCGCTACGTACAAATCAGGTGCTCGTAGGGGTGTTTCCCTATGGTGGCCCAAGTCACGGAGGGCCCTACTAAAATTCAAAGGAGACACTCCGCAATCAGGTTCTGACCGTTTCAGTTCGGCCATGAGCTGCCATTTGCTGTTACCAGGAGCGACGGGCGGGCGCGCTAGGGTAGGATTGCTGTCTTCCGCCGATAGAGGCCCTCGCCGGCTTCTGGTCTGATCAAATAAATTTCTGGGGAAAGGAAATGACCCTTTATAGGCTCTACATGGCAGTCGTAGCGAGTGTGGTCGTTTGCAGCGGCGCGGCCCAGGCGGCCGATCGCATTGTTCATGACGGCGAGTACGAGTTTCTGCGACTGCAGCATGGGGAACGCTGGGATGCGGAAGACGACGAGATCGACGAGATGCTCGAAGACATCCGCGCCAGGAACGGCGGCCGGCCCCCGAATATCCTCTACATCCTGATCGACGATGTCAGTTTCGGACAGATGGGCAATCGGACGCTGAATTACGTCACTGGGATCAGCACGCCAAACATCAACGAGTTTGCAGAGGACGGACTTACGCTGATGCGAATGTACACCGAGCCCTCCTGCACCCCGACACGAGCCGCTTTCCTCACCGGTCGCCATCCGGTCCGGACCGGTCTGAAGGAGGTGAAAGTTGCTCTCGTTGGCGAGGGACTGCCGGCCTCTGAGGTCACCATTGCCGAGGTCCTGTCGGCAGGAGGCTACCAGACCTCTCATGTCGGTAAATGGCATCAAGGTGATATCGAGCAGTCGTATCCGCACAACCAGGGCTTTGACTATGCGGCCTTTCCGCTGCACCAACAGGTCCAGCTCTCCCTGATGACGGATGACGCCGCCGATGCCTTCATGCTGATCGGTTGGGCTGACAAGACCCAGTCGAATGCCTTTGCGCTAGATGCGAAGTTCAAACCCTCTGGTCTCATCACCGGGGTCGAGGCAAGAAAAGGCGGTACCGCTCGCGAGATCGATCTGAAGCCGGGCGAGAAGTGGACGCAACAACACTACATCCGGATGAACGAACGGTATCAGCGCCAGGCGATTGAGCAACTTCAAGAACTCTCGAAGAGCGACAAACCCTTTTTTCTTCAGTATTGGCCGCTATGGCCGCTGAATTTCGTCAACGATCAGGATGAGAATGTTTCAAACAATGGCGGTCACTTCGCCGAGAAGCTGCAGCGCCTTGACGGCATGGTGGGCGAAGTCCTCGATGAGGTCGACAAGCTCGGCATTGCGGAAAACACGCTGATCGTGCTGATGGCCGACAACGGTCTGATGCACCTCTATCCCAGCTACACGTCGGGGCTGAGCGAGCTGATCTATCGCGGCGGCAAAACAAATCATCTGGAAGGAGGGGTCCGGGTAGATGCTTTCGTCCGCTGGTCCGGAGTGATCGAGCCTGGCAGTGCGGCCGGCGACATTGTGCATGTCACAGATCTCTATACGACATTTGCTCGCCTCGGCCAGGCCACGGAAAACATACCAACTGACCGTGTCATTGATGGCATTGACCAGACTGCGCTGCTACTCAAAGGCGAGCACCATGGCCGACGTGACTACGTTTACATCTACGAAAACGAAATCCTGCGATCTGTGGTGAAGCAGGAATTCAAGATGCACGTCCCCCAAGCCGGTGTGCCCGGTGCTGCCGCACCGGTCTTCAATCTCTACCGGGATCCTCGCGAGGAGCAGGCCTTTGTAGGTCTGCCACTTTGGTCGGGCGCGAGTTTCCAAGACATGATCAAGCGGCACATGATGAAGACCGCGAAATACCCCAACGCCAAACTCGGCAAAGGCAAACCCTACGAGGGAATTGACAACCTTCGTCCTGAGACCAAGGAAACCGTTGCCACCTTCATGTCCTGGCAGTAGCTGAACGATGGAGATGCCGAACTCAGGCACGACGATGTAGGAGAGCCGGCTGGCTGCCGTGAGGATGACGGCATCCACGGTAGAACAGCCTTCTTGGCTGCGCGGATCCGAATGTCTCTTTCGGGCACAAATCGGAAGTCGAGCGTTCACCTTGCCAGCGTCTCCTTCTGGAAGAGGCTGCCGATTCGGCCGTTCGCGTAGAGCTTGGCGAGTCTCTCTACCATCTCATTTCAACCACGACCATGAACGGTCCTTTGTCGCTGCGGTGCCCCATGAAGAAGGTCTCACCTACTGACATCGATTCCGCTTCGACGAATCCGGTGAGCGTCTCCTCGTAGTTAGTGGCGAGTGGCAGGCCGAAGCCGAATCTCTCGTCTGTATAATCGAGCGTCTTCTGAACCGCGGAGCTTTTGCCAACGTTCAAGAAACGATCAGCGTAAATGTCGGCGAGGAGAACACTACCGGCGGGTGCTTGATTGCGCACGTCTTGCATCGTCTTGCGTACGTCGGACTCCGATAGATAGAGCGAAACGCCCTCCCAGAGGAAGAGCGTTTTCTTGGACGGGTCGTAGCCTGCCTCGAGCAATCTGTCGAAGGGGCTTTCCTTGCTGAAGTCGACAGCCACGAAACGTACGTGCTCGCAAGGTATCTGGGCGTCGTTCAGTGTATTGCGCTTGTGCTGCTGTACCTTGGGCGGATCCTGCTCGAAGAACGTCACCGCGTCGCGCCGAAAACCGCCGTACGCACGCGTGTCGTAACCCGCTCCCATCACCACGAATTGCTCAACCTCGCCGATGACCCGTTCGATGACGCGGTCAAAGTACAGCGTGCGAGCCACGACCAGGTCGGCCATTGTCTCGGCGCCCGCTTCGGGCACCCGCGGATAGAGAAAGGCCTTTCCTGAGATCTTGAATTTCAGCCACAACGGGAACAAAGCGAGCCAGAGCCCCATCACGGACGTATTGGGCAAGGCGTCCGCGAGCTTGGCGCACGCCTCGTCGTTGCGGATGCCGAAGACGTGCATTGTCCAGCGTCCGTTGAGCACTTCGATTGCGGTCTGGGAAATGCCGAGTTTCTTGCTGACCCCGATCTGCCGATAGGCGACCAGCACGAAACCCAGGAGAGCGAAGGGGATGAACGCGATCTGGAGCGGGATGTAGATGGCGAAACTCAAGATGGACACTAACACTCCGAACGTCGGCCTCGCGATCTCATCCGCACCCATATTGCACCCACGACCAAACCTGAAGGTCCAGGCCAACATCTGAGTGATTGATCTGGTTGGCGCCCCGACCAGGATTCGAACCTGGGACCTGCCCCTTAGGAGTCAAAACGGCCCCTCCTTCACTATCAATCACTTGCAGCGGAATACCAATAGAAACATTACCTTGCACGGTTCATTGAATTCCGTTCGCTACCGTTTATGAGACGTTTATCGCAAGATTGCACCACTCGGAGGTGCGGTGACGCAGGTGGTGCGATAGATGAAAGCCCGAATATCAGAACGGCTCCTACAGAAACACCGTGGTCCCTCGCGCAGGATTGAGGTGTACGACGAAATCGAAGGCGGGCTGGTGGCCACGCTCTTTCCCAGCGGCAAGGTGTCTTTCTACCTGTACGAAAACCGTGGACGGAAAAAGACCAAATTGGCGGACTGGCCATTCTTCTCGACGATGGAAGCACGGGAACTGTGCCGCAAACGCAAAGGCGCCACCGATGAGATACGCGAGTACCCGACGCTGGCGTCGTTCATCGAAGACACCTACACCCCGGCCTACGCCCTGGACCACAAAAACCTGAAACACCTGATCGACCGTAAGGCGTTTCATTCCGGTCAGCGGATTGTGGTCTAGGATGTGTTTGCGCACCGCGTAGGACAGCGCCGCCTTGAGCGCGGCTACGTTGCGATTCACGGTCGCGGCTGTTACAGATCGGCGGCGCCGCCGACGCCAGTCGTCAATCAGTGCA
>PVMK01160038.1_pt1 | contig 41987 bp, 45 predicted proteins | sample 1853481 | NCBI WGS metagenome assembly PVMK01 (sample SAMN08533507, study PRJNA380276) | Marine sediment metagenome, whole genome shotgun sequencing project.
ATCCCCAATACCAGAGTCTTTCTGAATCATTGATAATATGTATCAATCTTCACTCATCATCCTCATGAAGACTTATCTCTAGTCAACGATTCATGATGAATCTGATGAGTGAAGATTGATACATATTATCAATGATTCAGAAAGACTCTGGTATTGGGGATTGCCATTAGAAGTCAATGAAAAAAGGCAGAGCCATTTTTATAAAGGGAATGTAGAAATAAACCGATAAAACAGGTAGAGAATATGGTTGAACTTTACGGTGGATATGCATTTCGGGCAGTTGCCACTACGTAGCTGCCCATCCACCACTTCTCAAATAATGATTCCAACCCTTTACTGCTATACCCTACACCAATCAAAATTACGCACTCATACATATTATCAATGATTCGCAAAGACTCTGGAGTCGAGAATTACATCCTATTAATTGTCTTGTTTCGACCCCTTTAATTCATGCACAAACGTTAAGTATTTTTGATTTGGTTTTATAAGTTCAACACCTATGCCATCGTAATAACTATTAGATTTTGTAATCCTGCTAATCTTAACAGCTATTTTTAACTTTTCTCTCTTAAAAGGAAAAGATAGTTCAAATTGAGATTCTAAAGGAAAGCTTATCTTCTTAAATGTTATAAACATTCCATTCTCTGAAAGATCCTTTATTATTCCGAAATCTTTCTCATCAAAACAACGAAACTCTAAACTTGCACGTATTCTATTAAATGTTCTTTTATTCACTTTAGAAATATCCAGTTCATTATTTATTAAATTTTATATTTATCATAAATTGCTTTCCGTACTGGACAATTGCAAATAAATGAATCACCAAGTGAAACCCGATAGAAGCATGATTCAGTATCCAGACATTCAATAAAATACACTTCATTTTCTACTTGATGAGTAACTTTGCAAAGTTCCTTTCTTTTTTCCGACAAACATGAAATATTCTTCTCACACTTGGTAGTTTTATTTATTATTGAATCATCAACTTTGAACATTATAAGTAACATTCTCAAAACTTAAATTTTATATTGATTGTAAATTGCTTTTCTTACTGGGCAGTTACATACACATGCATTAGCAATTGACAACCGATAGGAGCATGATTCAGTATCCAGACATTCAACAAAATGCACTTCATTCCCGACGTTATGAGTAACTTTGCAAAGTTCTTTTCTTTTTCCAGACAAACATGAAAACCCCTTATTGCACTTGGTTGTCTCCTTTATTGTTAAGTCATTAATTTTGATATTCATGTGCAATACACTCAAAACTTAGACTATTAAGAATGTTATTTATAACTAATATTTACTACGAAAAAATCCACTTGTCCAATTTAATTGCATTATCGTTTGATAACAATTGATCATGATAGAATTAATAAGCAAATGATATAGAGGAGATTGCAGGGGACTATCCACAGAATGTGGATTGACTCTATTTCATTGATAACTGCAACAAGTCAGTGAAATCCAGCATGTCTTTAAATCATTGATAAGATGAGTCTTCAAAATCAGAGCCTCTTACTAATCATTGACTCTTAGATATTAGATTTAAAATTGATGCAATTTCAAGAAACACAACTATAGACTAAGTCTGCACCTATATTATCTAGATCAGCATTGAACATTTTAAATGCCAATCCTCAATGTCACAAATATATTAAAATTGCACATTCTGGAGAGTGTTTTATCTGTAGTGCCGGAGGCATTGCGGATAAAACCCAGAGAACTGAGCCGCTGAGTCGAGGATATTGACTGATCAAATTCCTATGGGGATTGTAAGCAAAAATATTGAAGATTAGCTGTTAAGAATTCTGCAATTCAAAAAGCAAATCGCAGATAGGGGCATATTGAAAGATTCGGACAGGCAGCAAACAGCTTTTTGCCGGTAAAAAAGGCTTCTTAAGACGTACCAATCCCTATGGAATATATAGTGGTTTTCATAAACGTGTAATCCTGTGCAGTCAATTGTATTGATCATGAGGAATCCTTGTATTGTGGCTTGCCTTTCCACTGAGCCCGTATTTCCTCAACAACTACCATAGAGCCAGTCTTACAGCATGGGCAGAGGGTTATATCAATTCCGGTTACTTCAAGCATAAGTTCCTGAGAGTTCTTTTCAGTAGTTTCCGGTATTTGTTGCGGTATCCCTATAAGGTCTCTGCATCGCTGAATGTTTTCTTTTTTGTAGCGGTTAGCAAGGAACCCGAAGTGTCGTATGCGGACAAAGCCATTAGGAAGCACATGTAAAAGGAAACGCCGGATAAACTCTTTTGCAGGTAGTGTCATGGTTTTCCGGGTATTGCTGTCCCTTCTGTCTCTATAGGAATAGGTAACGTTGCCATTATCAATATTGACAATCCTCTGATTCGATATAGCTACTCTGTGGGTATACCTGCCGATGTACTGAAGCACCTGCTGAGGACCGGCAAAAGGTTTTTTACAATATACAACCCAGTCTTTCTGCCTTATTCCGTTAACAAAGAGCAAAAACTCTTTTTCATGGGCAAGCATGGAGATTGTCCCCGGGAAGATAAACTTCCCTTTTAAAAAAGCTTTTATGAGGTGTTCGGTAAACTTCGCCCTGAAGACTATTGAAAGCGCTTTTACGGAAAAGAGAAAGTTCTTCCTTGCTGAAACCCATCTGCTTTTGTCAAAGGACAATGCCCCTCCGGCAACAACACAATGCAGGTGAAAGTGGTCCATCAGCTTCTGGTCCCAGGTGTGCAAAATGGCAAGGAATCCAGCTTGTCCGCCCAGATTATTTTTGCCAAACTCAATCAGAGTTTCAGAGGCTGCTTTGAACAGTATGCCATAAACCGCCTTTTTGTTGCGCAGAGCCAGAGGATTCAACTCGTGAGGAATGGTAAAGACCGTATGAAAATATCCAGCAGGAAGCAGTTCGGATGTTCTGTCCTGAAGCCATCGTGCTTTTGTCAAAGCCTGACACTTTGGACAATGTCTGTTACGGCAGGAGTTGTAGGCATATCTTTCAAAGCCGCAGGAGTTGCATTGTTCAACGTGGCCGCCAAGATAGGATGTACGACATGTCTTTATGGAATGCATTACTTTCAGGTGTGATAAGGGTAATGGGTGATCATGGCAATACTGTTTTGCATGTAAGCGGATTATGTCGGCTACTTCCCATTTGGGTCTTTTCCCGGGAACTTCCCGCAATCCAGTCGCGCCGACTTCCAAAGAAGAAGCTCTGCAAGCTGTAGACATGGCAATTATCGCTTCGGATGATTTTGACCTTCAGGAATCTCAAGCAAATCCAGAGGGCTTTGGGTAGAGGACAGGTGCTTTTGCGATAATTGCAGATATACTATCGTGGTCTTTATATTACTGTGACCCATCAGCATTTGAATAGTTCTCAGGTCAACGCCTGCCTCAAGAAGGTGAGTGCCAAAGCAATGCCTCAATGTATGTATGCATTTGCCTTTCTTTATTCCTGCCCGCTTTTTTGCCTTGTAATAGACTTGTTGCGCTGATCCAGCAGTGAGGGGTTGTTTCGGGTCTCTACCACTGAAGAGCCATAAGGAGGGATTGTACATCTTCCAGTAAATACGCAATTCCCTCAGAAGACGTTTGGATAATATCGTGTAACGGTCCTTGCGTCCCTTGCCCTGCTGCACTCTTATCATCATTCTTTTGCTGTCTATATCTGCGACCTTGAGATTCACCAACTCACTGACCCTTAATCCGCCAGCATAGGCGCTCATCAGTAATGTCTTGTGCTTTTGATTGGTTACAACTTTAAAGAGACTCTCAACTTCATCACTGCTCAGTACCTCCGGCAACACACTGCCTTTTTTGTTGATAGGAACATTTATGAACAGTGAATCCAAGCCAAGCATTTTGATATAGAAAAATCTTAATCCGACAAGAATTGTATTACAGGAACCCCATTTCAGTTTCCGCTCCTGCATCACATGAAGCATATATTCCTCTATCATCTCTTGATTTATCTTCTCCGGTGATAGCTTGAAGTATCGTGCCAGTCCTGTTACCGAAGACAGATACGACTTCTGGGTTTTTGGTGAAAACCTCCGTAATGTCATCTCCTTGATCATTCTTTGACGCATTGGTGTCATGGCATACCTCCAAAATTGTGGAAAATAAACGCCTGTACAGACGTTCTCATGGAGGTATTGTAATGAACTACTCAGTGGTTGTTGCAGGAAACTACAGGATTTTTGCTTATCGAAAGATTGGATTCTTTAAACTACCGCGCCAGCGGTTTAGTTCTCTGGTAGGTAATCTTCTTTATTCAATTAATTATCACTACTGATGATATTTAACGTAAATTCTTAATCTCCTCAGATCATCATCTTATGGATAAGTTGGTAAGATTGAGAAATGCTATTTAGACAGAAAGATTATTCGTCAGGCTGGTCTGTCGAAACTTTGATAACAGTCTTCACATTTCCCCTTGGATTAAAATCCCCTGTTACTTCCATGTGCCTCGGTTTAAGGAGTTTTTTCAGGTCATCAAATACCTGGTTTGTTGACAGCTCATGAGATATGGACTGGTCTCTGTAGTTGTTGAGGTATAGCTTCAGTGATTTAAGTTCCACAATATATTTGTCCGGAACATAACTTATATCTATAATTGCAAAGTCAGGATAACCTGACCTGGGACATAGGCATGTAAATTCAGAAAAGCTGATATCAATTGTGTAGTCCCTGTCCTGTGAGGGATTGGGCCATTTTTTAAGTTTAGATTTGGTAATGGCCTTCTTGCCGTACTTGACCTGGTTCATGTATTAACTGTTCTCCTGGTTTCTTTCCATAAATAGTGTCTGAGTTGGATAGGCGAATTCTATTTCACGTTTTTCAAATTCTTCCTTGATCTGGAAATTTATCTCTTGCTGAATGTCCATATATTTATTGTAATCACCGCTCATAACATAGTAAACGGTCTCAAAGTTAAGGCTGAAATCTCCATATGAGGAGAAATGGGCACGGTCAAAAGCTGCATCATCAATACTGTCGATAGCCTGCTTTATAATTCCGGGGATCTCTTTTACCTGCTCCGTTGAAGTCTGGTATACAACGCCGAGACTGAACAGGACACGACGCTTCTCCATTTTCTTATAGTTTCGTATTCTTGAATTGGTGAGGTCTGTGTTAGAAAAAACCAGTTGCTCGCCGCCGAGACTTTTTACACGGGTTGTTTTGATTCCGATATGTTCAATGGAGCCCATATAATCTCCTACAATAATAAAGTCACCCACTTCAAATGGACGGTCAAAAAATATAACAAAATAACTGAACAGGTCTCCCAGTATTGTCTGAGCTGCCAGGGCAACTGCTATACCTCCGATACCCAGCCCGGCTATAACAGCAGAAATTTTAAAACCAAGATTATCCAGTAAAAATGTGATGCCTGCAGCCCATATAATTACTTTGACAATTGTAATTATGCCCTTGTAGTTCTGCTGTCTCGCTGGATCAAGAGACTTCTTTTTTGAATAAGTCTCAATTGTATAGTTAATGATTACAACAATAAGGCGGATGCTCATAAAGGTGACCAGAATAATACCGGCAACATCAATTGCCTTTTCTACCGCATCTGTTATATAGAGGCTGTTGATAGTCAGATAGAAAGCACCGAAGTAGACAAGGGGGAGTATTTTTTGCTTAACAATATTTAAAAGGAAATCATCAATAGAAGTGGCGGTCTTTTTAGACCAGGTCTTAAGACGATTAATTGCAATGCTTTTCAGTACCTGAATGGCTATCATGGCTGCCAGAAAAGATACTGCAAAGACTATGTAATCAAGAATGCTGTTTTGCAAAAATGTTATTTCCAGTAATTCTGAAAACACCTTAACCTCCTGGTAAATGTTAGATACTAAGAACATAGTATATGAGGATTAAAGTCATTGTCAATTGAATTGTCCTGTTGTTGACATGAATCAACATATGTGATAAAAAAAGAAATTCATTATCCGATATATATTCAATTATATATACAGTTTATGAGCTAAGCACAAGGTATTATTTCCTGTATTTGTTCACTTTAAAAGTCTTTGAGAAAGGGGATTTCAATGAATACGCATATCACTCCCATTAAAGCCTTTACCTTATGTATGTTAATTATGATGATTGGTTGCTCTATTGGATTGGAAAAAGTTGAGGCAGCAGATCCCCCTTCATATGAGCCCCTGACCTGGAGTGGCAATGTAACTGTGGGAGGTAATTTTCAGACAGGAAACACAGACCGTATTAATTTAGCGATCGGTGCTGACGCATTACGGAAATCGGACAAGGAACGGTACAGTCTGAAACTCCTTTTCAACTATTCTGAAGAGGACAGCAAGAATACAGCTGAAAGTTACTATGGAGCAGGTAAATATGATTATTTTTTTACAAGCAGGATCTTTGGGTATATCGGGCTGGAACTGTTGAAGGACAAATTCAAGGATTTAACCTTGCAGACTGTTTTAGGGCCTGGAGCAGGTTATCAGGTTTGGGATGAAGAGAAAAGGTCTCTTGCAGTGGAAGGTGGCGTAGCATACTTTTCTGATAACTATATAGTGGCAGAGGATAATGACTATATAACAGCAAGGCTGGCTGGGAATTTGATGTATAAGCTTTTAACATCCCTCACATTTAATGATCACCTTATAATATATCCCAGTCTTGAAAATTTTGGAGATTTTCAGCTCAGGAATGAAGCGGCTGTTGCCACCCCTCTGGCTTCGGGCTGGGCCCTGAAATTTATTAATATACTGGAGTATAACAGTGACCCGCCCGCTGACATAAAAAATACAGACTTGAACTGGATACTCAGTATGCAGTACAGTTTCTGAAATAGTCATATCGAGGTCCGACCTCGATATGTTAGTATGACTTGCGACTCCAGTTTACATCCCTTATACTCTATGTAAGCGGTTTTTAATAATAAACTGCTGTTCTCGACCATACATTCATAAATTACAGGCATTACCGTTAGCTGTATAACGTTTAATGGACATTTGAAAGAGCAGGATCGATGTCTTAAAGGCTCATGTGATTAATCATGAAAATTGGCGCTCATTATGGAAAGAATAATGCATCTGAATTCAGCGTCTGGTCCCCTCTTGTTAATAATATTTCCTTAAAACTCCTTACTCCTTCAGAAAAGATTGTTCCCATGGAACGTGATAATCAGGGATACTGGAAGGTCAATGTGGATAACTGTCCTCCGGGAACTTTATATTATTATCGTCTTGATGATAAAAGGGACAGACCTGATCCTGCGTCATTCTATCAACCCGATGGTGTACACATTGCTTCAGAGGTGATTGATCATCATTCCTTTAAGTGGCATGACAATGACTGGAAGGGCATTGATAAGAGGGATATGATAATTTATGAAATTCATGTTGGAACATTTACTGATGAGGGGACCTTTTCTTCAGCAGTGCAAAGGCTGGATGATCTCAGGGAGCTTGGAATCAATGCCATTGAGATCATGCCTGTTGCGCAGTTTCCAGGAGACAGGAACTGGGGATATGACGGCGTCTATCCCTTTGCCGTTCAAAACTCTTATGGCGGCCCTGATGGTCTGAAGGGATTTGTTAATGAGTGTCATAAAAGGGGGATAGCTGTAATTCTTGATGTGGTTTATAACCATCTGGGGCCTGAAGGAAATTATATATGGGATTTCGGGCCATACTTTACTGACAAATACGAATCTCCCTGGGGACAGGCCATTAATTTTGACGGCGAACATAATCAGGGTGTGAGGAGCTATTTTATCGAGAATGCGCTCTACTGGTTTGACTATTATCATTGTGATGCACTGCGTCTGGATGCAATACATGGAATCTATGACAACAGTGAAAGACCATTTCTTATGGAGCTTGCCGAAAGTGTTCAGGAATTCTCCACCCGGCATGGAAGGAAATATTATCTAATGGCAGAGTCTGATCTGAATGATGCAAATGCTGCCAGACCGGCAAATAAAGGCGGAACAGGTCTGGACGTTCTGTGGTGTGATGATTTTCATCATGCTTTGCATACATTGATAGCAGGTGAAGATGGCGGGTATTATGTTGATTACGGGAGTGTGGGCCATCTTGTAAAAGCTTTGAAGGAGGGATTTGTTTACTCTGGGGAGTACTCAAAATTCAGAAAGCAGAATCATGGTAATTCATCCAAAGACTTAAGCGCAGACAGCTTTATAGTGTTTTCCCAGAACCATGACCAGGTAGGTAACAGGGTTCAGGGGGACAGGATCGCCGGTCTGGTATCTTTTGAGGCCCAAAAACTGGCAGCTGGTATTATTTTATTATCGCCTTATATTCCTCTTCTGTTTATGGGTGAAGAGTATGGAGAGACAAAACCATTCTATTACTTTACCAGTCATTCAGACCCCCGGTTGATCGAGGGAATAAGGCAGGGAAGAAAGAAAGAGTTTGAGAAATTCAGATGGAAAGTGGAACCCGTTGATCCCCAGACAGAAGAGACCTTTGTTAAGTCAACAATAGACTGGACCAAGAGGCAGGCTGGTGATCATAAAACACTCCTGAATTATTACAGAGAGCTCATTCGCTTGAGAAAAAACATTGCTGCTCTTTCTAACCTGGACAAGGAATCTATGACAGTTCGGGGAGATGACCTGAGCAAAGTGATTAAAGTCGAGAGATGGTCCGGGGAAAGCCGGGTATTGATTATTATAAATATGAATAGCAGTGATGTGTCTATTATGCCTGTTGAGCATGATCTTGTTTGGAGAAAAATTCTGGATTCGTCAGATCGAAAATGGAACGGTCCGGGGACAAATCTGCAGGATAATATTAATGGTAAAGATAAGCTTGAAATGAGGGCACACAGTCTGGCGCTTTATGAGATAGTTAAGCATTAAATGGTATAACAGGTAATGGAAAACAAATACATGAAAATCCCTGCAGCCACATACAGGCTGCAGTTCAATCCTGATTTTGGATTTCAAAAGGCAAGAGAAATATTGTCCTATCTTGATGAACTGGGCATTTCAGATATCTATGCCTCGCCTGTCTTTAAGGCAAAGGCCGGAAGCCCTCACGGTTATGACGTAGTGGAACTTAATCAGCTCAATCCTGATCTTGGCAGTACTGATGATTTTAACGAACTAATAGATGATATGAAAGGGCTGGAAATGGGCTGGCTTCAGGATATAGTGCCGAACCATATGGCATTTGATGGGGAAAATCAGATGTTAATGGATGTGCTTGAAAACGGGAGGCACTCTGAGTTCTTTGTTTTTTTTGACATTGATTGGGAACATTTTTACGAAAGTCTTAAGGAAAGAGTTCTGGCTCCGTTCCTGGGCAAGCATTACAGTGAATGTCTTGATGCCGGTGAAATTACTCTGCAATATGACAGTAATGGTTTTACCATTAACTATTACATGTTAAAACTGCCGCTTAAGATCGAGTCATATGTCAGGGTAATAACACACAGGTTGCAGTCGCTGAGAAAAAAACTCGGGGATGATCATCCTGACCTGATAAAGTTCCTGGGTATTCTGTATTCACTAAAAAGCCTGCCTGAGACAGAAGAAGAGAGGCTGGGACGTTACAGCCAGATACAGTTTGTCAAAAGAATGTTGTGGGAGCTTTATAACATCAATGGCGACATTAAGGAATTTATTAACAGGAATGTGCAGTTGTTTAATGGTGACCATAAAAGCAAAGACAATATTTCTCATCTTGAGAGTCTGCTTTCCGAGCAGCTGTTCAGGCTCTCCTTCTGGAAGGTGGCCACTGAAGAGCTGAACTATAGAAGGTTCTTTAATATTAACGGGCTTATATCTCTCAGGATGGAGGAAGAAAGGGTATTTAACAGTACTCACAGGTTAATACTGAAACTTGTGAAGGACAAAGTCATTACAGGCCTGCGAATAGATCACATTGACGGGCTATCTGATCCTACAGCTTACCTGCGCAGACTTAGGGAAAAGACTGGTGATATTTACATTACAGTTGAAAAGATCCTGGAGCCGGGCGAGGAACTGCCGTCTCTGTGGGCTGTCCAGGGGACTAGTGGATATGACTTTCTGAATTATGTGAACGGAATTTTCTGCGACGAGGAGAACGGAAGAGCATTTAATAAACTTTACTACAGCTATACAGGATTTAAGACTTCCTACGAAACCATACTGTATGAGAAGAAGAGGCTGGTCATTGAGAAGGACATGACAGGTGATGTTGACAACCTGGCCCATCTTTTGAAAAGGATATCAAGCAATGACAGGTATGGCGGTGACATAACCCTGTATGGTCTGAAAAGGGCGATCAAGGAGATACTTGCTCTGTTCCCGGTATACAGAACATATACTACTCACGAGCATTATAGTGAGACGGACCGTGAACATATTATCAATACCATAAATGCGGCCCGGGAAATGAACCCTGCAATGCTCTACGAATTTAATTTTATAGAGAGGTTTCTGCTGCTTGATTTTGGTGATGAAACTTCAGAGGAAGACCAGAAGGAATGGGTCAACTTTGTAATGAGGTTCCAGCAGTTTACAGGTCCCTTAATGGCCAAAGGTTTTGAGGACACTACACTGTATGTTTATAACAGGCTGATTTCATTAAATGACGTAGGAGGCAGCCCTGACAGGTTTGGAATACCTTTGGCAGAGTTTCATGATTTCAATGAAAAGAGGGCGCGTATTCAGCCCCATTCCATGAATGCTACTGCTACTCATGATACAAAAAGGGGTGAGGATGTAAGGGCCAGGATAAATGTGCTTTCTGAAATACCGGAATTATGGGAAGCCAACCTGAGAAAGTGGAGCAAGCTGAACCGGAGGAGAAAAAAGGCGGTCAGGGGAGCTGCCGTGCCTGACAGAAACGATGAGTATTTTCTGTACCAAACTATCATAGGTGCCATGCCTTTCAATAGAGACGAATTTGATTCATTCAAGGGACGTCTGAAGAACTATATTATAAAGGCGGTCAGGGAAGCAAAGGTCTATACGGCATGGTTAAAGCCTGATGTTGACTATGAAGATAACTTCATGACATTCATTGATAAAATTCTTGCTCCGTCTGATAAGAACAGTTTTTTAAGTGAGTTTCTCTCTTTTCAGAAGATGATCTCCGAATATGGAATTTATAACTCTCTCTCCCAGACTATTATAAAAATTACCTCTCCCGGGTTCCCTGATTTTTACCAGGGATCTGAATTCTGGGACTTTAACCTTGTGGACCCCGATAACAGGAGACCTGTTGATTTTGGATTGAGGAGATGGCTGTTCGGAGAGATAAAGGCAAAGGACAAAGAGGACAGATTGGAGCTGATACAGGAGTTGTTATCTACCTGGGAAGATGGAAGAATAAAAATGTTTCTTACATATAAAGTGTTGTCTGCAATCAAGGAATACAAATCGCTCTTTGAGAAGGGTTCTTATTTTCCCATAGAGACTGCAGGAAAGTATAAAAACCATATAGTAGCTTTTGCCAGAGAACACAGACCTTATTATTCCATAACTGTTGCACCCAGATTTCTGACAGGTGTTGTAGATATTGGCACAAAACCCTTTGGTAGAGATGTATGGGAAGACACACAGATTATTCTTCCTGAAGGCGCTGCGCATTTATGGAAAGAAGTTATAGCAGGAACCGAACATAAAGGGAAGAAGAAGCTGTTTGTCGGGGATGTTCTCAAACACTTCCCATCTGCATTACTTATCAATATTGTAAAGAAGTAGAATATGTTGTCATTCCGGCTTGACCGGAATCTGCCTTGTCCTTAGATTCCCGACGCGCTTCGCTTGCGGGAATGACGATCTTTAGTAGCTTGCGTAATGCGAGAATAACATTACTTCTAGTTGGAGTAAATATCTAAGGAATGAAAACTACTTGATCTCTAACATCCGGTCAAGAGACCTTTTGGCCGGGATTCTGATTTCTTCCGGGACCTTTATCTCGTGAGTCATTGTTTCAAGAGCATTGAGCACCCTCTTTAAATTTGTTTTTTTCATGTTGGGACAGACCATGTCTTTTCTGAGAGGATAAAAGGTCTTGCCGGGATTTTCTTTTCTAAGATTATAGAGCAGGCCTATCTCAGTACCTATTATAAATTCCTTTGCATCAGATGATTTGGCAAATCTGATCATGCCTGAGGTGCTTGTCACATGGTCCGATTTTTCAAGCACTTCCATTCTGCATTCGGGATGGGAAATTACTATTGCCTCGGGGTGTTCCTCTCTTGCCCTGGTAACATCATCAGCAGTTACTCTATCATGGACATGGCAGAAACCGTCCCAGGCTATGACTTTCTTTGAACTGTTTTTCGCTATCCAGGCAGACAGGTTTCTGTCGGGTATACATATCACTGTATCTGAGTCCAGAGACTCTACTATTTTCACGCTGTTGGCAGATGTACAGCATATATCACTCTCAGCTTTAACATCAGCGGTAGTGTTTACATAAGTGACAACCGGGACTCCGGGGTGGAGTTCTTTAATGTCCCTTAATGTGAAATCAGCGGGATATTTGTAACCGTCTTCATATTTGAAGCCCGGGAACTGGGTCCTGATCTTCCTCTCGCCGCTGACTGTAACCATATCAGCCATTGGACAGCAGGCCTCCTTTACAGGAAGGAGAACTGTTTTGTCAGGTGAGAGTATGGATGCACTTTCAGCCATAAAGTTAACACCGCAGAATACAATTATATCAGCATCAGTTGTTGATGCAATACGGGAAAGTTCCAGGGAATCCCCGGTGTAATCGGCAATGTCCTGCACTTCTTCCACCTGGTAGTTATGAGCGAGAATTATTGCGTTTCTCTTCTCTTTAAGTTGGAGAATTTTGTCTGCAATTGAATCCGTGTTTGTCATGGAGGTAATATTGTAGCCCAGACAATTTATAAAATAAAGGGGGTAATGGGTTGAGGGTTCAAGGGTTCAAGGGTTCGAGGGGTTGAACCCTTAAGTCTTTTTATATTCCTGAAGGATTGTCTGTATAGAGTATTGACCCGTTGTCATTCACTATTCTGTATGTTCTGGCAGTTGGTTTGCTGAGCCTCTTATTATGTATGGAGAGGACCTTCTTTATATAGTTTCTGGTCTCAGCTATGGCAGGGACGCCGCCTGATTTTTCCACAGTTGCTGGTCCAGCATTATAGGCGGCGAGGGCCAGGTTTAGATTTCCCTTAAATCTGTCCAGCATAAACCTTAAGTATCTTGTCCCGGCCTCGATATTCTGCCCTGGATCATAGGGATTGATTATCTTCATGTCCGTAGCTGTTGCCGGCATTATCTGCATCAGTCCTATAGCCCCTTTTTTAGAGACCGCTGAAGAATCCCAGTTTGATTCTACTGTTATTAAGGCCTTGATTAAAGACGGTTCTATCCCATATTTAAAAGAAGCTGACCGGATTAGTTGATTGTATCTGGTCTGTCTGTGGATAACATTTTCAGCTATGATCTTCTTGTAGTGATTACCTTTTGGTATGTTTGTAAGATGAATAACTCCATCTTCGTCTACATATTTATAAATGTCAGCGTAGCTGTAATTTGCAAATGACCACATTATTAATATCAGACTTATTACTAAAATTTTCTTCATATTCAAAATATTCCGTTTAAAACCATTAGCGTTAAAATACTTTGCACTAAATTTAGAATTATTTATGTGAGTATGATATCGCCATATCAATATTATTCGAAAGAATCATGATATTTCTTAAGAATGTTCATATGCTATAATTATTTAGATTTTATCCTGTATTATATTGATTAATTTACAGATATCTAAAAGTCTATTCTTCTGTTCTTTTGATGATATGCATCCCTGGAACCGAATCAGTCTTAATCTTGAGAAATAAACTATGAGCAAACCGATTATTGCGATTATTGGAAGACCCAATGTTGGTAAGTCAACCCTCTTTAACAGAATGCTGGGCAAACGGCGTGCTGTTATTGAGGATTTTCCGGGCGTTACAAGGGACCGGTTATATGGGGAAGCCAGATGGGAAGAAAAGATATTTAATGTTGTTGATACAGGCGGATTTCTCCATGATCCTGAGGAGGAATTTGCCAAAGAGGTTATAAAACAGGTGCTTATGGCAGTTGAAGAGGCTGATATTATTTTAATGATGATGGACGGGGAAAGCGGAGTTCTGCCATTGGACATTGAGTTGATCGACAAGCTTCGAAAGTATGACAAGAGAGTACTATATGGCGTTAACAAGATAGACGGCCCTAAAAAAGAAAAGACCCTGCTGATGGACTTCTATTCTCTGGGTGTGGATCTCTTCCCCTTTTCAGCGCTTAACGGGCATGGCTATGAAGAACTCATGGACACTATTGCTGAAGGGCTTCCTGAGGTTGAAGCGGAAAAGACAGAGTATCCCAAGGTCGCTATAGTTGGAAGGCCTAATGTCGGAAAATCTACTCTTGTGAATTCCCTGCTCAGCAAGGAAAGGATGATCGTAAGCTCTACTCCCGGAACAACAAGGGATGCGGTAGACTCAGTCTGTTCCTATTACAAAAAGAACTATATTCTGATTGATACAGCAGGTATCCGCAAAAAAGGAAAAATGGCAAAGACAGTTGAGCGGTACTCTTTTCTCAAGACAATAATCAACATAGAAAATTGTGATGTTGCGTTAATCATTCTCGACGCGACAGAGGGGATTGTTGAACTGGACCAGAAAATTGCCGGTGTTGTGGCCTCTGCAAAAAAAGGCGCTATCATCATTCTCAATAAATGGGACCTGGTAACTAAAGAAACCGATACTGCAGATGAGGTCAAGAAGTTAGTCTATAACAAGCTCTGGTTCATGCAACATGTTCCGGTCCTGACAATCTCGGCGCTGAGCAAGAAAAGGACAACCAAGGTATTTGCGATCATTGACAGGGTAATTGAAGAGTGCTCTAAAAGAATCACCACTCATGAACTAAACCTGTTTCTGAGAAGTGCAGTCTCAGCGAAAGAGCCTCCATTATATCGGGGGAGGAGAGTTAAAATATATTATATCTCGCAAGTAAAGACCAGTCCGCCGGGATTTATAATATTTACAAATAAAAAAGAGGGGATCAAACCTCAGTATATAAAATACCTGGAGCATAGGCTGAGGGACCGGTTTGTTTTTGAAGGCGCCCCAATTGATTTTTATGTCAGGCAGAGAAAGTAAAATTAAGATATGACAGGCAGAGACAATTCAATTTTATTTATAATAGAAAAAGAATGTATATAATCAGGTCTCTTGGCAATAGTCTGAAAGCTTTTTTCAGGGACGAGTGTTTTCATCTCGCTGCATCTGTTGCCTATTTTCTGATTGTGGCCCTTGTCCCTCTCAGTCTTCTCATTGTTGCTCTTTTCGGTTATATGCTGGGTGGTAACCAGGAACTATATCATTATCTGCTCTCCAAACTTGTAAATTTTTTCCCTTCTGTTACCTCCGGTATTACAAACGAACTGACAAACCTGATTACTTACAAAGGGATAAGCATGATCACCTTTTTTATCTATGGCTTTCTTGCACTTCAGCTTTTTTATTCTGTAGAGCATGCCATGAATGTAATATTCAAGGTGCCCAAGAAAAGGCATTTTCTTCTTTCCCTGTTCTGGACGATATTTATAGTTACTCTTGTTATATTCTTCTGGCTTTTATCTTTCACTGTAAGCTCTTTGGCGGGTTTCCTGAGTCATTATCCGATTAATGTGTTTGACATACAACTGAGCTACAGAGCTGCAATTGTTTTTAAATATGTTGCTCCCTTTGTGCTGATTCTGTTGACCTTTACCACAGTATATAAAATTATTCCCCATGTCAGGGTCAGGACAAAGCATGCCTTTGCAGGTGCGCTCTTTGTGACGGTTTTGTGGGAGTTTGCAAAACACCTTTTTACATGGTTAGTAAAAAACCTGGCCTATATTGGTACGATTTACGGGTCTCTGACTACATTTATATTATTTTTGTTATGGATGTACTATTTTTCATGTATTTTTCTTCTTGGCGGTGAATTCGTAAACAGTCTAAGGGAGGAATCGTAGGGATAGTAAACAGGGAACAATTGTGACTCGAATTTTATTCCACTGAATTTGTATTTTTTTTAAATTGATGTAAAATTGTCATATATGCGCTTAGAATATATTGCTGCTCCTTTAATATTTGTAATAGGTCTCTTCTTGTTTCCCGGCATATTACTCGCTGAAGAAAAAGTCATAACAGACTCTAATGTGAAAAGGCTGAATTCAAGTACAGACCTGCATTTTACAGGTAAATATTGTGAGGAATGTCATGAAAGTGTTCCGGAGAAAGGACAACCTCCTTCTTTGAAATTCGATGGTGAATTTGCACAACTTTGCTGGTGCCACGGATATACCCCAGGGACATACATACACCCTGTTGACGTAGTGCCATCTGAGAAGAAGAAGCTTGAAATCCCGGATGACATGCCTCTCAGTAAAGGTAAACTGGTCTGTACTACCTGTCATGACATGTATGCCCAGTGTCAGGATGATAAAAGGACGAAGGTAATTAACAGCAAGTTTTTAAGAGGGGCCCCTTATCCGAGCAGAACAACAATGTGTTTTAAATGTCATAACAGGAATCAATATAAGATGCTTGATCCTCATAACCAGCTGGATGAAGACGGAGATATTATTGAGTTGAAATGTCTCTATTGTCATAAAAAATTACCGGACGTTGAAATTTCAAGATTTAAGGATATTGAACTTATTGGCGATATGGTTCCAATATGCAAGAGATGCCATGTTGGTGTTGAAAGACATCCAGCTGGACAAAATCATCTACGGGTCCCTAAAGCCAAGACTCTAAAAAGGATGAAAGGCTTGGAGCTTGAAAGGGGAGTTATATTGCCCCTTGATTATGAAGGAAAGGTGACCTGTGCTACATGCCATAATCCCCATGAGAGAGGAGTCTTACCCGCTGAAAGCCAGGGGGCAAGGGGTGCAAGTGAAAAATTCAGGCATCGTATCTCAACAGACTTTTGTAAGGCCTGCCATGGGATGTAAACAATCAATCTGCGTTATCGGACTGAACAATGAAGCCCTTTTCTGAGCCATCTACTTTTTATGAATTTTTCTTATTTGCAGTGAATTCGCATACAGTCTAAGGGAGGAATAATGCAGCATTTAACAGGCAGGGAAGTCATTGTTCTCACATCTGAAACCACTTATAGGGGTAAGTTTGTTGAACTGGGTGAAAAGGAGTTGTACCTTCAGACTGAGAGCGGGTGGGTGGTAATTCCTGTTGATAAGATAGCTGAGATAAAAGAAGCGGAGTAGAGTCACTAAACAAGTAACGCGTTACCGGTTTATACTTACATCATCCTTTGTAAATGAAGGATTAAGTTGAATAAACTTGCTTTTAAGAATGGTGATTGCCTTGAGCTTCTGTAGTTTGTCAATAACCCTTGTGACTGTTTCACGTGTCAGCCCGGTCATGTCAGATATGTCCTGATGTGTCAACTTGATATTCAATGTTATCCCCTGCTTATCTTTAACTCCATATTCGTCAACAAGCATTAAAAAAAGCATTTTTGTTCTCTGTGTTGCATTGTTGAAATTCAATAATTGTATGGTGTCCCAGGATTTTCGGAGTCGGCTGCAAAGAATTTCCATCATGTTTTTGGTGACTTTGTTCTGATTGAAAACTATCGACAGAAAAACCTCTTTTGATATCAATGCAATCAGGGAATCTTCTGTAGCTATTACAGATGCAGGTGCTGTCTTGCCGTCAATTAACGCCATTTCTCCAAAGAAACTTCCTGACTTATGCATGGCCATTATGATTTCCTTGCCGTCTTCTGTCGTCTTGATGACCTTAACTTTTCCCATAAGAATGATATACATGTACTCGCCTGTGTCTTCTTCATACAGGATGGTTTCATTTTTCCTGAACTGTTTAACGATGATGTTGTGAATTATCTCTTCCAGTTCAGCATCATTCAATTTCGAGAAAATCTCTGTATGTTTTAAAAAACTGTTTTTACGTGAGTCGTCCATTGTTTTCCTCAGTCAAGTGTTATGTTTAAATCAATGTCATCTCCATATACTAACTTATTATAAATGAGAAAGTTAATTACGCAAAGAATTTGTTGAACTTTTATGAACAATACAGCTATAAAAAAATTCTCTCTTAATTTACTCCATTTTATTTATATTCTTTTTTTGCAAATTGTTTTTTTATTATTGCCGTAAGAATTGGCACTAAACTATATTTATATGGTGTTGGTTGTAAAGCATTAGTCTTGTTTTACCGTTATATATAAAATTGCAATAATGTCGAAATATTTGCTCAATCGCAAAAACTGTAAAACTATTTGTGTCAATAGACATATAGTGTCAATAAACGTGCCGTTTTGGCAGGTTAAATGTCACTATGGCACACTTGATTTATTGAAATTTAGATATCTAGTATTTAATATATTGATTTAATAGGTATTTAAACAATTTTGGGAGGCCCTCAGGCAGGCTGACATTGCCTATAAGCAGAAAAGGCTTGGACAGAGTATGGACCAGTTGATGCCTCGGCTTGGAATGTTTGCACAGGAACTGTCAGTTCAGATATATATAGCCTATGGGAGACTTGAACTGGGAAAGACGGATGATGCTTATAAGTTTGCTGAGAAGGCATGCCTTGCGGCCAGGAATTACTGTTTTGGTCTTGTTGAGCTCGGATATGAGACGCACCAGGCCGGTAAAGAGAACTGGGAGAAGTTTTACATGAGAGGACATGAGCTGAACCCTGAGATGAATCACAGGCTGATTGAATATGCCATGTCATTGAGAGGTCAACAGCGGTTTGAGAAGCCCTAGACGTGTTTTTCAGACACAGGGAGCTGAACAGTGTCTTTTCTATTGAGTTTATGATGGGAGAGACATATATGATGATGAATGATGATCAAAAGGCTTTGAAGCACTTTGACTCTGCAAGGACTGATTTGAGAAGCAATCTTTACGCAAAGATTAATCATCCTGGAGAAGCAGCAGCGATTAAGTCTGCCTATGATTTTTACATGAAAAAGGGACTTAAAGACAGTGCACTGGAATTGAGGAATAATTCAAAGCTGGGTGCGGTTTTTAGATAGGTGATAGAAATAAGTTGAAAAGGATCCGAGGGGTCAAGGGGTTGAGCCTGCCTGTCGGCATACAGGGACTCAAGTGAAAGACCGATTTTTTCACTCGAACCCTAGAATCCTTAAATCCTTGACCACAGCAATTTAAAAACAATGACAAATAATCCTTTTTCATTGATAATAACGCTATGGAAATGTTTTAATATTAAGATGTTACAAATATATTATGTTTTCAAAAAAGAGCTAAGGCAGTTTGTTTTTTCACCTATTGTCTATATAGTGGCAGGAGTTTTTCACTCTATCCTGGGGTACTTTTTTTATAACTCCATCATCAGTTATTCACGCAGGGTTGTTGAGATGTCAGGAACAGGAGCTGCATTAACAAACTTCACCCCCACTACTGTAATTATGTTTGGTCTTATGAAGAGTATGGGGACTGTATTTCTGTTATTGACACCTATGATCACGATGCGACTTATAGCAGAAGAGAAAAGGGGCCGAACAATGGAGATGCTCATGACATCACCTCTGTCTTTATCATCCATATTGATTGGTAAATACCTGGCTGCCTTCTCAATTTACTCCGGAATTATAATTTCTACGCTCTATATGCCGATTGTTCTTGACGTCCTGACAACAATAAACTGGCCCCATGTTGCAATGGGTTATGCAGGTCTGCTTCTGATGGGAGCTGCTATGGTTTCTGTTGGACTCTTTTCATCAACTGTAACGGAGAAGCAGGTTGTTGCCGCAGTATTAAGTATCGGTATACTTGTTATCTTCTGGTTTGTAGGCGGTGGTATAGGAGCGGCCAGCCAGAGGGCCACTGATTTTATGAGGGAGGTTTCTCTTTATCAGCCATTCAGTAACATGATATCGGGGTTGCTTGATTTGAGGGATATAGTATTCCTTGTTAGCTTCTCTGTGGTGATGTTGTTTTTGTCGCATAGGGTGATGGAGTCGGGACGGTGGTAAAGCATTGTTCATTTATCATTTCTCATTTACCATTTGTCATTAACTAAGTTCAGTTGTGATTTAATATTAGAAAAAATATATATCAATGAAACAAAGCAAAGCGGATGAGCTTGAAGACAGACTTGTTAATTTTGCTGTAAGAGTGATTAAGCTTTCCAGTAATTTGCCCAAAACAGATGCCGGGAGACATATAGCCGGACAATTATTACGTTCCGGGACATCTCCTGCTCCTAATTATGGCGAAGCACGCGGAGCTGAGAGCAAAGCGGATTTCAGACATAAACTAGGTATTGTACTTAAAGAATTAAATGAAACATCCATATGGCTCAAGATTATTGCAGGAAGTAACCTAGTGAAAGATAATTTATTGGATGGAATTGCAGGTGAAAACAAAGAGCTTTCAAAAATAATAACAGCATCAATTAAGACTGTAAGATCAAATAAAGGTAAATGAGTAATGACATATGACCAATGCACTATGAGAAATGATAGATGGTTATTGAACAATGATAACTGATAAATGGAAAATGACAAATGATAAATAAAGCCGTTGGAGTCCTCGGTCTTATCCTCGGCATTTCAGCTCTTGTGGTGGGATCGCTCTATCCTGCAAAGACAGTTATGATTGTTCTGCTTGCTCTTGCAGGTACTGTGCTGCTCAGTGTTTTCTTTATTTCCCATTTTGAGGCGTTAAAGGCATATTCGAGGAAGCGGTCTTCTCATCTCAGGCTGAATAGTGTTCTAATGGTAGTTTTTTTTGTTTTTATTATTGTGCTGCTGAATCTGATTATAAGGCAGTACTATTTCAGGTATGACATGACATCTATTGGGAAATTTTCATTATCCCAGCAGGGCGAGACCGTTACAAAGGCTATTCAGTCAGATGTTCGGATAGACTATTTTGGCATTGATGGCAATAATGATTTTAAAAGAGCAGAGGAATTGCTAGAAGCTGTCAGGTATTTGAATAAGCATGTAGTCTACGAACTGCATGATCTTGACAGGTCCCCCTTGTTGGCCAGGAAATATGACATTAAGAATTATGGGACTTTTGTTGCTGACAGTGGCGGTAAGATAGTGAAGGCTCAAGGGATTGGTGAGCAGATGCTGACTAACCTGCTTATAAGGGTTACTAAAAAAAATACTCAGAAGATAAAGTTTCTTGAAGGTCATGGTGAGAAAGACATAAATAATAATGGACGGAGCGGCTACAGCGCAATTGCAGAGAAACTCAGGGCGATTGGACATGACGCTGCTTCATTAAATCTTATATCTTCAGGGGGAATACCGCAGGATACTGATCTGCTTGTTATAGCATCACCACAATCTGAGCTCTCAAGTGATGAGTACAGAATGATTGAAGAATACAGGTCAAAGAGCGGTAAACTGCTTTTGCTTATTGACTCACCGCAGCAGATGAAGTCTTATCTGAGTTCAATGGGATTAATAACAAGTGAGTTTCCTGTATATGACCCTGTCAATGTTGCAGGCACTGACCCATCCACTCCCCTTGTAAAGAGATATTTCAGAAATCCCGTAATTGGAGACTTTAGTCTTACTACGGTTTTCCCAGGAGTGTATGAAGTCAAGAACAACCCCAAAGTCAACATGAAAGGGCTGAGTTATGAATTTCTTGTAAGGTCTTCCAAAGATGCCTGGTTTGAAATGAATGGAGACGGCATAATGCAGAAGAAAGAGGAGGAGGGTAACATGGTTTTAGCAGTCATGATAGCCCATGCCGAGGAACTTATGAAGGTAATTGTTTTTGGTGACAGTGACTTTGCCTCCAATGCCTATATTAATGTAGGAGGCAATACTGACCTCTATCTTATTGTGTCCAACTGGCTTCTTGGTGAGGGAGGGCTTGCCCAGGTGAGCGCACCGAAAAGTGAATTTATACCCATGTTCGTAACTGTTGAGCAGGCCCGGCTGTTAAAGATTATCATTACTATTGGAATTCCTCTTGTCATCATTATTGCCGGTACTCTTGTCTGGTTCCGGAGACGTGCATTATGAAGTACAGGAGTACGTTTGCATTTTTTATTAACGCTCTCGCCTTAGGCAGTGCATATCTATTTTACTTTCAGCCCAGACTTGAAGAAAAAAATGGAGAAACTTCTGTTGAAGGCCATGAGATAAGCTTCCCGGAAGTGAGGAGATGGGTCGAGTTGGAGCTCGTTGGCGAGCCGGGAATAGGATTCTTTTTTATGGTCTCCTTTGTAGGTCTTATTGGAATACTTGTCAGGGTAATTGACCCTGATGAGCGTAATTATATTATACTTAAGGATATGAAAAGTGACGTAGAAATGACCAGTTACACTTAGTTAAAGCATTTTGCAGGATTGATCGAGGACAGCAGGGCTGAGATGGTGGAGTATATTGAAGAAAGGAAAGGAGTCGAGGATTCGAGGGGTCAAGGGTCAAAGTGAAAAATGAAAACACTAGAACCCTTGAATCCTGGAATCCTAGAACCCTATTAGTTAATATGATAACTATCGAAAATCTTACAAAAATATTTGGACAGCATGAAGCGGTCAAGTCCATCAGCTTTTCAGTGGACAAAGGTGAAACACTTGGTCTGCTCGGACCTAACGGTGCAGGGAAGACCACAACTATGAGAATGATTACGGGTTACTTACCTCCGACTGAGGGAAGGGTCATGATAAATGATATGGACATGTTTGACCATCCTCTAGAGGTAAAGAAGCAGATTGGTTATCTGCCTGAGCAGCCTCCTCTGTATCTTGATATGACAGTCATGGAGTATCTTGAGTTTGCCGCACAAATACGAAGGGTTAGGACACATAATATAAAGGATAATATTAACCGTGTTGCTGAGTTGTGCGGCATTGCTGACAAGCTTGGAAGGCTTACAGGCAATCTCTCAAAGGGTTACCGCCAGAGGGTAGGTCTTGCCCAGGCACTTGTTCACGATCCGAAGATATTGATTCTCGATGAACCGACATCAGGTCTTGATCCCAGGCAGATAATAGAGATAAGAGATCTTATTAAAGAGCTTGGAAGAGAAAAAACGGTTATCTTAAGCAGTCACATACTGCAGGAGGTAACATCAGTCTGCGAGAAGGTTGCCATTATAAACGAAGGTAAACTGGTGGCCTTTGACACTATTGATAATCTGTCACATGACCTGGGCAAGGGGCAGAGAATTAAAGTTCATGTTGCAAAGATGGACAGGGTCATTTTTGATGAATTGAAATCCTTACCGTATGTGAAAATAGTTAAAAAGGTTTCTGATGAAAAATTCGAGATTGAAGTTGAATCAGGACATGATATAAGAGAGACAGTTTCAACAGCACTGGCAAAGATGGGCGCCGGGCTTCTAGAGATGAAGACAGAATCGATGTCTCTGGAAGATATATTCTTAAAGGCAGTGACAGGAGAATAGCTATTTATTATTTGTCATTTGTGATTGACTATTTACCATTTTAAAAAATAGCAAATAATAAATGATAAATGAAAAATGACAAATAGAAAGGTTTTTAATGTCTAAAATAGAAGGATTGCTTTTATGGCCGGCAATGTTCGGGTATACCGCTGTATTTATAATGTACCTGATCGTTACGATATTTAATAAAGATAAATTTGAGAACAGGGCCTGGGGAGTTTTTATAAGCAGCTTTATTTTCCAGACAGCTGCGATCGGATGGAGATGGTATATAAGCGGAAGGATACCTGTAATGGTCAGCTTCGAGCATTACCAGCTTGGTTCGTGGTTTGTGGCGCTGTCGACTATTCTGGGCGGATTATATTATCGCAAGATGAGAATTATCTCGATGGGCTCTGTATTGGTCATACTTGTAATGCTGGCAGTTGGAATGAATACTTACTCTGAGATGGACCCTCTCAGACCGCCCTTCAGGTCCAACTGGATATTTATTCATATAGGATTTGCCTGGTTTGCGTGGGGCTGTTTTGTAGTGGCTGCTGTGCTGGGTGTTGCGTATCTTTTTAAGCGTCCCGGCAAAGAAGAGGGCAGCATGATGAGAAGGTTCCCCTCCCGTGAGATTATGGATGAGCTGATGGTCAAAATGATCTTATTCGGATTTATATGTCAGGGACTTATGGTTGCGGCCGGTGCTGTATGGGCACATCAATTATGGGGAAGATACTGGGGATGGGACCCGGTTGAGACATGGTCTCTTGTATGCTGGCTTGTTTATGGTCTTGTCCTTCATTTTCGTCTCATGATGGGATGGAAGGGCGTTAAAATGGCGGTAATGGTGATCCTCTCATTATCAACGGCAATAATATATTTCTGGGGAATAGGTTTTATCCCGGAAAGTCATACGTCTATGATGATGATGGATTGGGAGTAAGAAAACTGATCATTTTTCATTTGCCATTTACTATTTGTGATTTGTCATTGTTCATTTGTCATTCCGGACCTGCCTACCGGACAGGCAGGCTTGATCCGGAATCCAGGGTCTTTTTATATCCTCTGGATTCCCGCCTTCGCGGGAATGACGACAAAAGAAACATTCGCTAACGATAGCGCTGGGTACTATTAACACGATGCTTTTACAAATTATCAAAAGATCTTTTCTTAACCAGAAAAAATCCATGGCTCTGATGATCGCATCTGTTGCGGTAGGGACTGCCCTTGCAGCCTCTCTTATTACCATTTCCTTGGAGATTAGCGGGAAGGTGTCAACGGAATTGAGGGCCTTTGGAGCTAATATCCTTGTTGAGCCTGCGGTGGAGGGACTTGCTGATATAACAGATCAAAAAAGATATTTGAATGAAGATGAGATATTGAAGGTCAAGACCATTTTCTGGCGACATAATATTTTGGGCATTTCCCCTTTTCTTGAGACTGATGAACTTATCTCCTTTGAAGGTAATAAAAGAGAGGTCAAACTTGTCGGTGCATGGTATGAAAAGGAGCTGCCCCTACCGGGTGAGAAAAAAACATTCAAAACAGGTATATCAACTGTATCTCCCTGGTGGGCCATTGAAGGGAACTGGCCTGAGTCGGAGAATGAGATAATAATTGGAATAACCCTTGCTTCAGAGATGGGAATTGTTCAGGGAGATGAAATAAAAGCAGTGGATAGATCATTAAAGGTCACAGGCATTCTTGACACAGGCGGGCCTGAAGACAACCAGGTATTTATGGAGTTGCAATCATTACAAACATTGAAAGGTATGCAGGGTAAGATATCAAAAGCATATGTCAGTGCACTTACAAGGCCGATGGATGAATTTGCCTATAAGGACCCTGATACAATGACACCGACAGAGTATGAGAAATGGTATTGCACCGGTTATGTTACGTCTATTTCGAGACAGGTAGAGGAAGTGTTCACAGGTTCAAAGGCAAAACCGATATGGAAGGTTGCCGAGACTGAAGGCAATGTACTTGGCAAGCTTGAGATCCTGACTTATCTTCTATGCATCATAGCACTGATCGCTTCATCACTAGGTGTTTCCACAACCATGATCATGAGCCTTTTGCGGAGATCTGAGGAGATAGGACTTATGAAGGCCCTTGGAGCGGCCCGCTCCAGGATAATCACTATTTTTATAACAGAAGGATTTTTCATAGGTCTGCTCGGAGGTATTTTAGGATACATTGTTTCGATAGCTGTTTCTCAATACATAGGTATGCATGTATTTAATACAGCACTTGAACAGAGGGGCTATCTAATGCTTATTGCTATTGCAAGTGCCATATTCATAGCCCTTGTCGGCACTATTCTGCCCATTAAAAGGGCACTGCATATCAAACCGAGTATTGTACTGAAAGAGGCAAAGTAGTGAATAGAGGATTTTTATATTTTTTCAGAAAGTCTATTTCACAGAGAAAAGGGCGGGTTGCCATCGCCTCTCTGTCTGTTATGCTTGCTGTTGCCATTGTGACCGGACTGGCCGGGATCACATCAGGTATTAAGGCTAAACTGGGTTCTGAGCTTCAGGCATACGGTGCCAACCTTATAGTTTCCCCTTCAAACCAGGATCTTATTGATGTTAATGCACTTAAAGTAATATCAGGACTTGATGGTGTGGCGCAGGCTTCGGGACAGATCTATGGCAGGGTTTTTATAAAGGAGAGCAGTGTAGAAGTGATTGGGATTGAGATAAACCAAATGAAAGAATCAGGCTGGAGACTGGATGGAAACTGGCCCAAGAATAAACAGGAGATAGTAGCAGGGAATAATATTAAAGAGGCCCTGAAGATAGAAAAGGGTGGAGAGGTCTCTCTTCAAACTAATGACAGACAGAAAAGTTTTAGTGTCAGCGGTTTTGTTGAAAGAGGAGGGCCGGAAGATAATGCATTTATTATGACTCTGCCCCAGGCATGGGACCTGATGGGTTCTGAGAATAAAATAAGCGCCATTCTTGTCAGGGGTGAATCAGGTGAACTGGATAATATAAGCGCCGGGATAACCAATGCTGTTAAAGGTGTTAAAGTAAAAACAATGCGTCAGGTAGCGGTTGCTGAAGAGTCTCTGCTCAGGAAGATCCAGCTCTTGATGACGCTGGTAACGGTTGTTGTGTTTTTTGCTGCTACTGTAAGCATAATGAGTACAATGGGAGCAAACGTTCTTGAAAGAAGAGAAGAGATCGGTCTTATGAAGGCCTTAGGTGCGACACGTAATCGGATCAGGTTATTTTACTTTGCGGAAGCGGTGCTTATTGGACTGGCAGGTGGTGTTGCCGGCTTTTGTCTTGGTTATCTTTTCACTCAGGCTGTATCATGGGGTGCCTTTAATGCCCTGATCGGAATCCCTTTATACATTTTTGTGCTGTCCATTGCAGCCGGATTAGCAGTGTCTCTTGTTGCAAGCCATTTCCCTGTTGCTAATGCTTTGAAGTATAATCCGGCAGTGATATTGAGAGAGGAGTAAAGAATATTTATCATTGTTCATTTGTCATTTTTCATTTACTATTTAACGGCAAATCACAAATGATAAATTACAAATAACAGATGAAAAATAAAATGTCTTTTATTGAAGTAAAGAACATTATCAAAGAGTATGAAACTGCACATGCACTTCGTGGTGTGAGTATGGATGTGGAGAAGGGGCAATGGGTAAACATCATGGGCTCTTCAGGCTCAGGAAAGAGTACATTGCTAAACATCATTGGAGGTCTGGATACTTCCACATCGGGTGATGTATTTATTGACTCCGTTAACATTGAATCTCTTTCAGAAGATGAACTTGCAACATTCAGGAGCGAGAAGGTGGGTTTTATCTTTCAGCAGGCTCATTTGATTCCATATTTGACTGCTGTTGAAAATGTAATGCTCGCCCAGTATTTTCACAGTATGGCTGATGAAGATGAGGCAGCAGAGGCTTTAAAGCGTGTAGGTCTTGGTGAGAGGTTAACGCACAGACCTTCCCAGCTTTCAGGTGGAGAACAGCAGAGGATATGTATTGCCAGGGCATTGATAAACAGCCCTGAGATATTACTTGCTGATGAACCTACAGGCAACCTTGATCGTGATAATACAAAGAATATACTGAAACTTCTTAAGTCACTTCATAGTTCAGACCACTTTACAATAGTACTTGTAACCCATGACCCGTTTGTTTCTGAATGGGGAGAAAGAATTCTCAGGATGGAGGATGGGCATATTGTTGGGGATGAACGGATTTAATATTTGTCATTGCTCATTTGTCAGTTGCTATTTTCTATTTAAACGACAAATCATAAATGACAAATGACAAATGACAAATGGTAAATGATAGATAGTCTTTTTTTTGAAGCTAAACTAATCGGATTTAAGGAAGGTTTTAAGATAGGGCTGGTATGGCTTATCTTTTATTCTTTTCTTTTTGTCAATGACAAGCAAAAGCTGATCAGGCCTTTTTATGCTGGTCTTGGTTTGTCTGTTTTTCTTGGAATCTCTCTTCTCTTTATTCCTCAAAATATGATATCAGGAGCTTTTATCGGTAACACCATATCGATGTCATTTGCACTCTTTCTTATTATGAGCGGGGCAGCCCTGTTCCATGCTTCGGGGGTCAACCTTTTGCCGGTAAAGAGTGAGTTAAGAAGTGAGCTCTTAATCAATTTGATCATATTTATAACAACGATCATTTTTTTTCTCCCTGATTTAGCCGGTACTGTATTCTATCTTGAAGAGCTTTCCATATTAAAAGAAAATGTTCTGATGACGTCAGTATCAGCGGCTGCAGGAATAATCATTGCAGGCATAATATTCCTTGCCATTATTAAACTTTATAAGCCGTTCCAGTTGGGGAGTTTTTTTGCACTTCCCCAGATCCTGTTGTTTCTTGCCATGGTCAAACTCTTTGGGAGCGGGATCAAGGGTCTAGCAGAGCTATCGCTTGTGCCGTCTGTGCAGAGAGGTTTTATGAAATTTATTCATGACTTTGTTCATCAAACTTTTGTGATGCTGATGGTGCCTGACCATCCTCTGCTAAAGAAAACAACCTGGGATTTTATAGCAGTATTTTTTGGCTCTGACTTTGCTTCATTGGCATCGCTTCTTATTCTGCTTACAGTTCCGGCAATGTTTATTCAACACAGCTTGTTCAAGCCTTTGCCGGAACCCGGTGAAGAGTCCAGGGTGTCACGTCGCAGGATAAAGTCCATAATTCTTTCTGACAGAAGAAAAAAGGCCCTGCCTGTAATGATATTTGTAGTTTTTATAATGGCGGCATGGTTTTCTCAGGGTGAGGAGGCTGTGTCCAGAATATTTATGCCCGAACCCAGACCTGTAGTTGCTGATAAAGGTGTAGTTGCAATCCCTGTTAATGACCCTGCGATGAATCTGATGGACGGAAGGCTTTATAAATTTTCTCTCATGCATGAAGGTGAAGAAATCAGACTGATCGTGATAAAGAAAGCTGACAACACAGTTTCTGTCTCTCTTGATGCATGTGAAATATGTCCTCCTGATGGGTATGGACAACGGGATGATCATGTTGTTTGCATATACTGCAACACGCCTATAGCTATTGATACATTGGGAGAACCCGGTGGATGTAACCCTATCCCTCTTACAGCAGAAATAGATGAGCATTTTATAAGAATTGAGTTAAAAGAGATATTGAAGAAATGGGAGTTTGTCAGGTTGAAATAATTTGACATTTAACATCGTTCATTTATCATTTCACATTGACAAATGGAAAATGAAAGATAGTCAATGGGAAATTACAGCATCCCTTTTTCTCTTGCATACTGTTTGAATGCCCGACCCTGGGGAAACTGTACCATCCATGAGGTGATGTGGCTCATGGGAAACCCTCTCCATGAAACTTGAGCCATTCGCTGTAATATTTTAGGAATACTGAAGAGGTCTGACCTAAGTTTTATTATCGCCTGCTCTCTGTCCTGAGGGCTCATGGTTGGATGCTCAAAGACAGCGCGATTTCCGTCATAGTTGTTCCAATTAAATCCTTCAATTAGATATGGTTTATATATATCATATAGTTCAGTTCCTGGAAATGGTGTTGTCATGACAGGGTGGGCAGAGACTTTCAGTTCGTCACATAACTTTCGTATTCCGTCAAAGTCTTCTCTTCTGTCCTGACGACCGCCAACCATTATGAAGAGCATTACTTCAATACCGTAATCCCTTATCTTTTTAATTGCGTCCCTGCGCTCTCTGCCCTGTTTGGTTACTGCTTTATACTCCTCAAGGCTGGATAAATTATTTGACTCCCACCCCAGAAGTACAGCGGTTAGCCCTGCCTTGCGGGCACTTGAGAGAAGTTCATGGGAACGGGGATGGTTCACTGATTTTATGTCGCCTGATCCGAACCACCATTTCATGCGGACATTTTTTGCCATTTCATTGTAGAGCTCGATGGTCTTGGGGACATTCACACCCCATATATTGTCATCAATCCCCCAGAATAACTTCCTTTTGCTGGCAGCAACTTCTTCGACTACATCTTTAATTGGCCTCATCCTGACCTTACCGCCGAAGAACTTGTGAACAGAACAGAAGGAGCAGCTAAAAGGGCAGCCTCTGGATGTCTGGAAATAACCATAGACATAATTGGTTTTCCAAAGATTTGTTACAGGCCGGGAGAGGTTGGATAGTTCAGGGAATTCCCCCTTATATACGGGTTTCATACTATCGGACTCTGTATCGTCAAGCAGATTTTTCCAGACATGTTCAGCTTCTCCAAGGACAATAGAGTCAGCATGCTTTGCTGCTTCTTCTGGAAGGGCAGTAACATGTATACCGCCCAGAACAACTTTTTTACCAAGAGCCCTGAGTTTATCAGACATACTGTAAGCCCAGGGAGACTGGGGGGTCAATACTGTGAATCCTATGAGGTCTGCATCAACTTTTTCAGGGTAAAAAATTTCTTTGTTAGCATCGAGCAGTTCAACTTTTATATCCGGACGTACCCGGTTTGTAAGGCCTGTCATATATTCAAGTACAGGCGGAGCTATTGGCAGGCCTTTTGACATCTGCCCTTCCTCTCCAAATGGTGGTGAAATAAGTAAAATTTTCATTTATATAATTTAACTTATATTACATAAGCTTCACAAACTCTTCACAAAACCGGGTTATCATATACACCTGATAATAATATATAATATACAGGTATGGGCATAGTCTTGAGGTTACCAGACTTCCTGAATATATAATCCAAAAAAAGGTGATTTTATGAGTGAAATAAGCGGCGTAATCCTTATGATGAACAACTATTTCCATGATGTTGCTACAGCCCTGCTTCTTGCCAGCGGCATTGCGATATGGATCATATATAAAAAACTGGGCAACAGTGATAAGCCTGACGTAAGAGCATACTTTCTGAAATTATATGACAGTATGACATCACTGGCAAAGTTCGCACTTGCATGGATAATTTTAGGGGGTATTCCCCGGACTTATTTTTATACTGAGTTTGAATGGTCGCATTATGCAGGAAAAAGCCAGATACCTGCATTGATAATCAAACATATACTTGCCTTGATTTTTGTCAGTTCCGGAGCACATCTATGGATAAGAATCAGAAGTAAGGTGAGAGAAATCAGGGGCAGTCAGGTTTAATGTTCAATATATTATCCTTATTGGCTTTTATAGCTCTTTATGGCCTTTCTATTATAGGCGGCAAAAAAGGGAAAGTATATTTTTTGGCCGGTCTTGTGATTCATGCAGGTTATATTCTCTATAGATTTATTCACCTTGGCTGGTTACCTGTTACAGAACGGTATGATATCCTTCTTCTTATGTCTTTTGGTGTTGCCACCAGTTTCTTTTATTTAAAGAATAAAATTGATATGAATCTGATTTTAGATACCATACCAATGTTTGCGATAATACTTTCGCTCCTTGCTGTATTTCAGGTCAGGGTGGATACCATTGATCCGACTATGAATTCAGGATGGTTTTTTGCCCATATAATATTTCTCATATTGGGATATGTTTTTTTCACTGTAAGTACAGCAGTCGGGATAATCTATCTGAGGAAAAAGTCTGTTGTTCATGAATTAATTCAATACAGATTGACTCTTTTCGGCTGGCTTTTATTTTCTTTTTCCCTGATAGGGGGCAGTACATGGTTTTTTCTGACTTATGGTTCTTACTGGCTCTGGACGGCCAAAGAGCTATGGATTACTGTAGTGTGGTTTTATTACAGCTTCTATCTGCACAGCAGAATGATGAAGTCTTTAAGCGGACGTCCTGCGGTGATAATGGGAATTATTGGATTTCCCATAATAATCTTTTCATACCTCGGTGTAATGCCAATACTTGGCAGCCCTGGTCACAGTTTTAGGGATATACTAATGATTAAAAAATCTCCCCTGACCCCTCTTTTTCAAAGAGGGGAATATTTGGAGAATGTTACTAATATAAATTATGCTTAAATTTTTTCTTTCAATAAAAACATATTTATGGGTTACCGGTATTGGAATGGGAATATTCATCATCGGATCATTTTATATTCCACGGAACCTGGCAATTTTTTCCGGAATAAATGATATGCCCCTTATTAAGTGGCTGTCTTTGAATAATAATGTTTATGATAAGCTGTTATGGATATATGTGCTCATTGGTATAATGCTTCTTCTCTGGATATGCACACTTATCTGTTCTCTTGATGCAATAATCAAAAGGACTACTCGCAAGTCACTCATAAGGGTGCTTTCCCCGCAAATACTACATCTTGGAATTGTCCTTGTGGTTCTGGGACATGGAGTAAGTGCTGTGACTGGTTATAAGCATGACCTGCCAATGAAAGCCACTGGTTCCTATGAAGCAAAGGGATTTAGTGTGAAGATCAATGAATTGGATTTCTTTAAAAATCCAGGAGAGAACTCAACCAGATGGAGAGCCCGCCTGGAAATAGATGGTAATATTCATATGCTTGAGGTCGGTAAGCCTGTTTTTTATAATACGGTCGGTTTCTTTGCGAAATCTGCTCAGCAGAAAAAACAGACAGCAATTATCGGACTCATTTATGACCCCGGAATTGTATGGGAGATTATAGGGGCCATAGTCTTTGTTATTGGCGCCGCTGGAGTGTTTCATACAAAGTTTAATGAAAGACTGCCTTCCGGGATTTAATAAGGAGGATTAGATGGGAAAAAGTATTATTATTGGAGTGGTCCTTGGAATTGTCGGTGGGATATTGTTTTCCATTCTCTATTTTGGAGAAATGCAGCTGACAACACCAATGGCTTATGTACATGAAGTGTCAGGCGCGTTACTTGGTTTTTTAGGCGGATGGATCTCAGGTCTTTATAAAGCCAATAAAAAGAGTAAATAGTGAAAGCTTGTATGAACAGGTTATACGGATTACTGTTAATAATAGTTGTTCTTATATTTGCACCTTCATGCACTCAGGGGCCTCCCGTGCCATTTCCTGCCATTGATTTTTCAGTGGAAGATATATTTACGGGTGAAGAGATTCATCTTGAAGAGCTTAGGGGAAGACCTGTCCTGATTTATTTTTTTGCAAGCTGGTGAAAGCGATGCGACATAGAGATTCCTTTCGTGAAAAGGGCTGAAGAACAGTACAAAAAAGAAGACCTGAAAATTATCTGGATGGGTTTTCAGGATGCATTAGATAAGATCATGGAGTTCATGGTAAAACATGATATTGACTCATCTGTGGGTTATGATACGCGTAACCTAATATCCAGTCAGTACGGCATTGCATACGGCGCCGGACTTATTGCGATTGATAAGGAAGGCATTGTACGGAAGAAGATCCCGAAGGGTTTTTCTGAAGATGAACTAATTGAATCCCTGAAAGAAATTATTTACGTGACAGAAAATGAATCTTCAAAATGAATTCAGGTTCTCATATCATTGCAAAAAATTCCATAGAATTCATACCATAAGTTCATGACCTCTTTTTTCATTCCTTTTAGGGAAATTGTAGAATTCTCCCTCATAGTACTTCTTCTGACAGGTGTTTATAAAGACCACAAAAAATCCCTTATCGGTTCTGCAGTCCTGGTCTTAATAACAGGCGGTCTTATATCACTGGCTAATTACCCTATTTCAGGGTTTCTTGAAAAGGCATTTACAGGCTTTATGTTCTATTCCTTCCTTATGATTCTTTTCCTGTCATTAGTGTCAAGAGGAAATGTTATTTATCCTGTCATTTGCACATTTCTCGCGCTGCTGGTCCCGTCTGCCCAGCTTACATCAATAATTATGGATGAGGCCTCTTTAAAAGGAGGCAGTGTGTATGTATATGCATTGCTTGGAATACTCGCCGGGATATTGTTTTTTGTAATTGCCCTGAGACTTATGTCCGGATTTAATTTTAAAAGGTTCTTTGGGACTGAAGGCGTAATGGTATTTATCTCGGCTTTTTGTTTCCTTTTTGGCGGCCTGAAAGAATTTAGCACTTCATCGGTTATAACTGCTCTTCAACAGGGACTGCAGAGGTTCCTGACATCTTTTGTGATTAATCTTAAAGAGCTGTTGCTTGTTCCACAGGGACGTATGATCACAACAGCACTTGATGATACCTTGAGTTTTTTTGGGTCTGCCAGATTTGCAATGGCGGTTACGGCGCTGATTCTATTCATACCACCTGTCTATGTATTTATAAAGCTGCTTTTTACCCCTGAACCGGAGACAGAGGGCATCGAAGTTAATGCTGAGAGAAGAAAGATAGTCGCTGTTTATTTAGACGATCTTATACGGAAGGGGACACCCCTTTTGTTTGCTTTCCTCGTGAGTATTGTGATGCTCCACTCTGCTAATCTGGCAATGAACCCAAAATATGATCCTGAACCTATTCCTGTAGTGGCTGATGGTGAAATAATAACCATAGGGCTTTCAGATAAATATGGCGACATCTCTGACGGCAGAATTAGAAAATACTCTTTCCGCCACAAGGGAAGTGTCTACAGGATGATAGTAATGATGAGGCCTGACGGTGAAGTTGTGGCTGCACTTGATGCCTGTGAGATTTGTCCACCTACAGGATATGTTCAGAGGGGAGAACATATTATATGTAAATATTGCAGTACCCCAATTCCGGTGCAGTCTCTTGGACAGTCAGGAGGTTGTAACCCAATTCCTGTGCAATACCAAATTGAAGGAAATAACCTTACCATGATAAAAGATGATATTGTTCATACTCATGATAAATGGGTGGGCAAAGATGTAAGGACAGGGCATTAATATGAAATTAGTTAGAATTATATCATCCGGTAAATTCGGCCTTCTCCTGCTGGCACTTCTTTCAGGAACTTATCTGTCACTGACATTTGGTAACGAGGATCCATGGTTTGGGATGGTGGAGTTGATGAAGAGTAGCTTTTTAATGCAGTGTTCTATGGTTCTATTCTCTTTGCATTTCATTTGTAAAAGTATATATAGCGTTATGAATATCAAAATGAAGCGGCTTGGATCGGGGCTGCTGTTCATTTCCCTGTCTCTTATTATTTTGGGGATATTATTTTCAGTAATATTCAGAGACATGGAGAAGCATAGAGTGAATGTTAATGACAACATCGATAAGGGGCTGAAGCTTGTCAGCCTTGATCTGGATATGCCCGGTGAAGTCCTGATTGTAGGGGAAGAAAATAGTTTTACCCTTAATAAAGCTGATGCTGTGATTGATGACAGGGGCAAGCAGTTGCATTTGAAAGCTTTCCCTTTTATAAGGACCTCATCAGGGTATGGATATATAAACGATGCCGGACTTTCTCCCAATATTGATGTAACAATAAGCGGTCAAAGTATTACGATGAAAAGACTTGATCTGCTTCCGCCTAATAAAAGCATGTCTGTGCCTATAGTGACTGACCATTCAATGGAAATTGGATTTGCTGCAGACAGGGAAATCAAGAAAGGGAGACTTACTGCTTTGCACTATAACCTTCAGAGTCCGGGCTACAGAATTGTAATTAAAAGGTCTGATGAGGTGCTGCTGGACGAAGTCATGCAGGATAACATGACAAAAGAGGGAAATAATATTCTTGTCAAAATTGGAGCAACAGAAAAATGGGTTGAGATTGTGTTTGTCAACAGCAGGGCTGTGTTGATTTTATATATGGGGGTGATCGGTCTGCTTATTGGAATGGTTCTATATCCTGTCGAGATTTACTATAGACTAAGAGCGTAAAGTTTGATATGGTATTTATAAATAAAGGGTTCGAGGATTCGAGGATTCTAGTGAACAGAATTAAAAGGTTAGCAATAAAAATGCAAAACATATTGTTGTTTTTTGATTTTCACTTGACCCCTGGCATCCTTGAACCCTCGAACCCTTAATTTGTTAGGAGGTAATATGGCACAGATATCCAAGGCAATTAAGATTGATGCACCTTTATCAAAGGTATTTGATTATGTCAGTAATCCTGAAAACTGGACAAGGTATGTGACAAGTCTTGTTGATATTAGAAACCTTTCGGATAATTCTCTGAGTGCAGGCACAACATTTGAGTGGACATACAGGATGCTTGGTGTGAATAATGACGGCAAAGGCAGTATAGTCGACTTTGAGAAAGATAAAAAGTTTGCAATGGAGATGGAAGGGTCCTTCCCGATTAAGGAGACGTTTACATTTAAGGAAGATGGGGAGTCTACAGAGCTTGATTTTGAGATTAAGTATGATGTGCCCGGAAAAGTACTTGGAGTAATTGCTGACAAACTTGTTGTAGAAAAAATGAATGTGAAGGAAGCAATAGCCGTCCTGAATAAAATTAAAGATATTTGTGAGGCTGTGTAAAAGATAGTAATGATTGTTAGGGACACATTCTATAGTGGATGTGTCCCTGTTAAGCATTTTCCCATCAATCTGTTTTGTCCCTCTGTCTTCTGGTTATCCTGCTCTGAAATGTGTTATCTTAAATAGGTTAACTTCACGAATTTCAATAGATTTTATACCAATTTATTTAAAGATTAAAAGGATTTAGTAAATAGTCCGATACAATAAGATATGCAAAAACAAAAGATTCTTTTAATATCTCCCCCTTTTCATGCTGGAGTGGTTGAAGTAGCAGGGAGCTGGATCCCCCTGAGCCTGGTATACATTGCAGGCGCTGCCAGAGCAGCCGGTTTTGAAGCAGAGATATATGATGCAATGACTAAAAAGGTCGGTTATGAAGAAATTAAAAAGAAAATTGAAGAATCAAAACCTGATTATGTAGGCATATCATCGTTTACATGTACAGTGCCTGACTCAATTAAAGTAATTGAATTGGCCAAGTCTATTAATCCTGAAATCATTACAATCATGGGAGGAGTGCACCCCTCCTTTATGTATGAGGAAATGTACTCTCTCACAGATAGCCTGGATTATATAGTAAGGGGAGAAGGTGAGATCACAATAGCCGAGCTGTTAAAGGCTCATGCAGAAAATGGACCACTTGCTGAGGTGCAGGGAATCGCCTATAAAGACGGGGATAAAGTCATAGCTACTGAACCAAGGCCCTTTATGGATAGTTTTGATGCCCAGCCTATGGGGTGGGATTTGCTTGACTGGGAGGATTATACCTATTATATCATCCCTGGATCCAGACTGGCATCTGTATGCACATCAAGAGGCTGTGAACAGGAATGCACATTCTGCTCTCAGCAGAAATACTGGAACAGGACATGGAGGGGCCGTTCTCCAGAGGATGTAGTAGGCGAGATGGAGCATCTGAATAAAACATATGGTGTGGATGTGATTCTCTTTACTGATGATTACCCGTCTCCTGATAGAGCACGGTGGGAGGGTATCCTTGACCTTTTAATAGAGAAGGACATGGGTATAAAAGTACTTATGGAGACAAGGGCCCAGGATATAATCAGGGACCAGGACATACTGCATAAATATAAGAAAGCCGGTGTCATTCATATATATGTCGGGACAGAGGCAACCGAGCAGGAATGTCTGGATTATATCAAGAAGGACCTGAGCATTGAAGAATCAAGAGAGGCATTGCGGTTGCTGAGGGAATTCGGCATTGTAACTGAGACATCCATGATTCTCGGTCTTCCTGATGAGACAAAGGAAAATATTACTGAAACACTTCGCCTTGTCATGGAGTACAACCCTGATTTCGGTCATTTTCTGGCTATTGCACCCTGGCCCTATGCGGATATTTACAAAGAGTTAGAAGAGTATATTGTGGTAAAAGATTACAGGAAATACAATCTTATCGATCCGATCATCAAGCCAAAGGCCATGACCCTTGAAGAAATAGACTATGCCATCATTCATTGCTACAAGACCTTTTATACAAAAAAATTCAATGAAATGATGGATGAAAAAGACGAGTTCAAAAAGAACTATCTCATTACCTCAATGAAGCTCATGATGACCACATCCTTCATAAAGAAAAAGATGGGGAGTCTTACTTATGGGGAAAATGAGCAGATGCCTCCTGAAATGAAAGGGTTGATGCATAAACTCATGGGTGAAGGGCATTCTGAAATAAAGCCGGACAAGAAGCTGAAGTCTGGTATTATCAGAAAAATTAATATTAACGCCTCGATCAGCAGGGTTTTTGAGTATGTTACCAACCCTGATAACTGGATCCATTATGTAACGAGTCTGGTTGATGTCAGAAATGTTTCAACCACAACATTAGCAGCCGGTACCAAGTATGAATGGACCTACAGGATGCTTGGCATTAACCTTGACGGTACTGGCAGTATCATTGAATTTGAAAAAGACAAAAAGTTTGTCATGGAAATGGAAGGCGCCTTTCCGATCAGGGAGACATTTGCATTTCAGGGAGATGAACAGTCAACACTGCTTACATTTGAGATTAGGTATAATGTGCCGGGCAAGGTCCTGGGAGTCATAGCAGATAAACTGATTATTGAAAAGCTGAATGTGACCGAAGCAGTTGCGGTACTTAATAAAGTTAAAGATATCTGTGAGACAGGAAACCAGGATGTTTAGTACTCAGACCTCCCTTTTGAAGTAATCTGCATTTTCATTCATCAGTAGTTAAAACAGGATCCATCATAATTGTGCAGTTGCTCTTGAATTTTATAGTGTTACTAATTATAATTTAGTAACACCATGTCAGTTAAGAGATTCGGCATATCACTTGAAAGTCCTTTGCTTAATAGGTTTGACAGGCTTATTAAGAAAAAGGGTTACGCAAGCCGCAGTGAAGCCATAAGGGACCTTATAAGAGACAGCCTTGTTACAGAGGAGTGGGAATCTTATAACACTGAAACTGTCGGGACAATCACACTTGTATATTCCCATGATACAAAGGAGCTTAGTGATAATCTGAATGATATTCAACATCATTATCATCAGCTTGTCATGTCTACAATGCATATACATCTGGACGGGCATAACTGCCTGGAGGTGATAGTAGTAAAAGGGAAATCTGAGGACATTAAAGCTGTTGCTGACAGGTTGATAGGTACTAAAGGGGTTAAGCATGGAAAGTTAACAGCGACTACAACGGGCAAACGGCTTAAGTGATTTTTTTTATTTAAGGGGTAGCACTATATTCTGATTAGTAACACTATAATTAAGGTTGAGACAGGAATAAATAAACAAGGATAAATAATGCATATACCTGACGGATATTTAAGTCCACAAACATATGTACCGCTGTTCGGTGTTTCTCTGATATGCTGGTCAGTTGCTTTAAAAAAAATAAAAAAGGAACTGGCAACAAAGCAGATCCCTTATCTGGCTATGGCAGCAGTATTCTCCTTTCTGATTATGATGTTTAATATTCCTATCCCCGGAGGCACTACAGGACACGCTACAGGAGCGGGGATCATAGCTGTGCTTCTAGGGCCGTGGACAGCAGTCATAGCTGTCTCCGTAGTCCTGATAATCCAGGCATTAGTGTTCGGCGACGGAGGCATTACCGCTATAGGCGCTAACTGTTTTAACATTGCTGTGGTAATGCCCTTTGCAGCTTACTGGGTGTTCCGGCTTATCAGGGGGAGCTCTGCCAATCCTGCGAGATTATCAGTAGCAGCATTTATGTCAGGATATGTTGGTCTAACAGTCTCGGCGCTGATGGTTGCCATTCAGCTGGGAATACAACCTATAATTGCCCAGGCTCCTGATGGCCGTCCGCTGTATGCACCTTACCCACTGTCGGTTGCTCTGCCTGTTATGGCATTGGAATACCTGTTGCTGTTCAGTATAGTGGAGGGGATAGTCACTGTTTTATTATTCAAGTATTTTCTGAAGAACGAACCCGGGCTGATTTATGCAGCATCTGGTGAGGATAAATGAAATGACAAAGACACAGAAGAAACTCTGGGGAGGACTTTTAATTATGGTATTAATATCTCCTTTGGGTATTCTCCTGCCGGAGATATTTAATTCCGGAGATGCCTGGGGTGAGTGGGGCATAGGCACGCTGGAGAAACTTCTTGGGTTTGTCCCTGAAGGTTTCAAAAAATATGTGGAATTATGGACGGCCCCGGTCCAGGATTACAACTTCGGCGGTGAAAATACCTCGATAGCAGTACAGGTCATGTCCTATATTGCATCAGGCATTATAGGAATACTGTTGGTTGCCCTTGTGATATTTATGATTTCAAAACTGGTGATAAAAAATGGCAAATAAGATACCATCTTTCCTTTTAGATAAACCAGCTTCTAACGCCTTTGTGGAGGGCAAGGGAAAGATAAAAATGTCATTCATCGAAAAAGGAATGAACCAGTTTGCAGGTGTAATAAAATCCGGATATATCCAGTGGGATACGGTCTCGATGGATGGATATTTTCAGAGAATCGATGCCCGGATAAAAATACTCTTTCTGATTTTCTATGTTGTGATTGTCAGCCTAAAAAAAGAGATAATTCCCGAAATCTATCTGGGGAGTTTTGTATTTGCTCTTGTGCTGTTGTCGCGGCTCAATATTTTCAGCTTTTATAAAAAGGTTTTTCTCCTTGGATTTTTCTTCGGATTTCTCATCGCAGCTCCATCAGCATTGAACTTAATTGTAAAAGGGGAGGTGATCTTTCCTGTATTGCATTTATCAAAAGATTATAATTTTTGGGTTTATCATATTCCGGCTGAAATCGGTATAACCAGAGAGGGGCTTAATGTTGTTGCAATGCTTACAATGAGGGTTGTAAACTCACTGACGATTTCCTTTCTTGTTCTGTATACAACTTCCTTCCCGGATATTATAAAGGCTTTAAAAGTCATGAAGGTGCCTGACAGCTTTCTGATGATTATTACGCTATCGTACAAATACATATTTATATTTGCTAAAACAGTTGAAGACATGTACCGTGCAAAGAAGAGCAAGCTGGTAAGGCAGGTGGACAATAGAGATGCCAGGAAATGGGCAGCAGGCAGGATGGGATTTATTTTCAATAAAACACGACTTCGCTGTGAAGAGATATTCAAGGCAATGCTAAGCAGGGGGTTCTCTGAAGAGGTGAAATTATATGAGTCGAGAAAACTTGATTCTCATGATATTGTTACTGGCGGTATACTTTTAATTATTGGAGTTTTCTTTTTATGGATATGAGGTAACATGGAAAACATTATTAAGCTTGAAAACATAAGTTATAGTTATTATGACAGGATACCTGCTGTCCGTGATATTTCCCTTGAGATTAAAGCAGGGGAGAGGTTTGCTATAATCGGTGCAAACGGAACCGGCAAGTCAACTCTCCTTCAGATCATGAGCGGTCTTGTACACCAGACAGAGGGTAAAGTATTTTTCAGGGGAAAAGAGGTGTCGGAACAGACTCTGAAGAACAGGAGTTTCCTGAAGTTTTTCAGAGAGCGTGTAGGATATATATTCCAGGATTCTGACATTCAGCTTTTCTGCCCTACTGTTCTGGATGAATTACTCTACGGACCTCTGCAGCTGGAGATAAAGGAGAGCGAGGCTATGGACAGGGCATTTGAGGTATTGAAAATGCTGGAAATTGAAGACCTCAGGGACAGGCCATCATATATGCTGTCCGGTGGTGAAAAGAAAAGGGTTGCTATCGGATCGGTCTTGACTATTAATCCTGAAGTTGTGTTATTTGATGAACCTACTAATGGTCTTGATCCGAGGACCCAGTGTTTTCTTGTTGAATTGATGCTTGCTCTAAGTGAAGCAGGCAAAACAATAGTGATAGCAACCCATGATCTGTCACTTGTAGCAGAGCTTGAGACACAGGTTGCGCTCCTGTCTGAAGAACATGAGATAGAGAAGATAGGCAGTTCTGATGATATCCTTAAAGATGAGAACCTTTTGCTAAAGGCAAACCTCATTCATGAACATCTCCATTTCCATGGTACGAAAGTCCATAAACATCGACACTCTCACTTTTTATTCCATAAGCATTAACTCGCATATGTTATGAAGGTGGCAAATAGAATTAAGATCTACAGCATAATAACAAGACATTAGAAAAGATAACGGAGCCTCTGAGCTGGTTACACTTTGTGCCTATTTATTTCCATATCAAAAAAAAGGGGCAGCCTTTCAGCTGCCCCCTTTGTAATACAATTTACTTGTTAATCATGGTTACCCTGATTACATGTAGACAAGCTATTATTATCAGGAACAGAAATATACATCTCAAAACGTTGCTAAGTCTAAAAAATTAATTCAACAA
>PVMK01134460.1_pt1 | contig 41986 bp, 48 predicted proteins | sample 1853481 | NCBI WGS metagenome assembly PVMK01 (sample SAMN08533507, study PRJNA380276) | Marine sediment metagenome, whole genome shotgun sequencing project.
GAAGATTACTGCATGATATAAATCGCATCTGTGAAATATCAGCACCGGTGTATTGCAAGAAGGAGCGGTACATGAACAAATTGCATCCAATTTTACTTTTTCTTGTTTTTGTGACGTGGGCCAGTACATTAAATGCTCAGGATAACTGGACTGCTGATCAAAGGCAGATCATCGCTACAAATAACGGTTACATTGAGGCGATTCTTGCTGCAGATTTGGACTTGCTCATGACGTTTTATACGGAAGATGCAACATTGATGCCCCCGCTGGCCTCTCCGGTTGAAGGGAAAATTGCAGTGAGGGTCTCTTGGTCTGAAGGATTCAATCAGGTAACTGTTATCAAAGCAGTCTCTGAGCTTGATGAGATTATGGTATTTGGAGATTGGGCATATAGCCGGGGTAGATACAAGGGCATAAGCAGGCCGGTCGATGGTGGCCCTGAATACGAAGAGGGACTGAATTTCTCCGGTATGCGGCACCGATAATCTGACGGGTCGTGGAAAATCGCCAGGTACAACTAACCTATTAATTTTACTTTTTGAACGTCTGGTTTTTGAATGGTTAATCAGGGCTGATTTTTGTCACGACGTTATCGCGAACAGTAACAATCATGTCCTTCTTTCCGCTACGCTCATAGACATAATGCGTAATGTAGATTTGAGATACGTAACCCCGGTTGTTGACTGTCTGGGCAGTCTGGAATTTTCGATCAGGATCCCCACATTTTTTCAATAGAGCATTGACCGTATCACCAGATTTTACAATCTTACCTTTACAACGGAAGCTATCAGCGGATGAATTGCAAGGTTGATTCACCGCGAGTAAGATCAAGTACATAGCAAGCGAGGCGAATACCATGAATCGTCATAGAACCAGTTTATTCACCCTGATCACTCTGATGACCCTAGTCATCACACCAGCAGTGGTAGCCGAGATTTATAAATGCGACGGACCCGATGGTCCAATCTATTCAGACAAGAAATGCGGATCGGACGCGGTAAACGTAGAATTACTGGAGTCTTCCGGACTGAGCGGGGTGACTGAACAGGACAAAACTGACCTGGCTGAAAAAAAGCTGGAACGAGAGCAGGAACGTGAGCAGGCTCGGAGCCGAAACCAGCAAGGTAGCGTAGTTAATAATCAAAACAATGTTTATACCACGGAAGATCCTGGATATTGGGTTCGGGATGGAAATCGTCTCAGGGATCGTGTCAACGCTAACACTCTTCCGGCTAAACCACCGCCAGCTAAACCACAACCAGCTACTCTTCCAGCGAAACCACGCAGGAAAGATGGATAATGGTTGCCAGCTGTGAACTCAGGTTCCGCAGAAAGTCTGTTTGACGACCTGCTCAGGCCGTGGTGGTAAGGCGTAACGGCTTAACTCTTTATTGAATACAAATGGTTGTGCAAGGATATCGACCAGTTTGTGAAATGGCTCAAAATCCTGCTCATTGGAAGCGGCTTCAATCGCTTCCTCGACCAGGTGATTGCGAGGGATGAAGACCGGGTTGATGGAATACATTGCGCTTTGGCGCGTACTGCTATCCTGTGGATCGCTGAGTAGTCTTTGCTGCCACCGCTCCAGCCACGGAGCAATGGTTTCTGGTAATTCAAATATCGAATTAACACCACCCGATGTTTGCTGTGAATCAGCAAGGTCCGACAAGCGACGGAAGGTCAATGTGAAATCAGCCTTTGCTTCATGCATTAATGTCATCAGATCCTGGACGAGTACCGCATCGTCAGATTTGTTTCGGGTAAACCCCAGCTTCTTGCACATATTGCCGAGATAGGCGGTCTGATACAGATCAGGAAAGACATCGATGGCGGCCTGGCCCGAAGCCATGGCTTTATCGGGATTTTCATCCAAAAGTGGCAGCAGGGTCTGGGCGAGTACGCTCAGGTTCCAGTGCGCGATGTGGGGCTGATTGCGGTAGGCATAACGTCCGCCATGATCGATGGAGCTGAATACCGTGGCGGGATCAAATTCATCTATGAAGGCACACGGCCCGTAGTCGATGGTCTCGCCCGATAACAGCATATTGTCCGTATTCATAACGCCGTGAATGAAGCCCAGTGATTGCCACTGGGCAATGAGACTGGCCTGGCGTGCGATTACCCCGTCGAGCATGGCACGCACCGGGTTTTCGGCTTCAGCCGTCTCGGGGTAGTGGCGTTGTATGACGTGGTTTGCGAGGATTTCGAGAGCCTGGGTATCCTGTTGGGAGGAAAAGAATTGCATGGTGCCAATACGGATATGACTCTGGGCAACACGCACCAGCACAGCACCTGGAACCCGGCCATCACGCATCACCTTTTCGCCGCTGGTGGCAGCGGCCAGCGCACGGCTAGTCGGCACACCCAATACCGCCATGGCCTCGCTGACTATGTATTCGCGCAGTATCGGCCCCAGTGGTGCACGGCCATCGCCACCACGGGAGTAGGGTGTGCGACCGGAGCCTTTGAGTTGGATGTCATGACGTACCCCATCGGTGGCAATCACTTCACCCAGCAGTATTGCCCGGCCATCCCCCAATTGAGGATTCCAGCCGCCAAACTGGTGGCCGGCGTAAACGGTGGCAATGGGATCGGCCCCCTCGGGTATAAAGTTACCGGCGATGAGTTCCACCCCCGTTTTTGATTCCAGCCAGGCCGGATCAAATCCGAGGTAGTTGGCCAAAACATCGTTCACACGAATAAGTCCGGGCTCGGAAACCGGCACCGGCAACTGGCGTGTGTAGAATCGCTCCGGAAGTCGCGCGTAGCTGTTATCGAAGGGTGGGGTAGGTTTGGAATTCATCAGGAGCGCAAGTTTCCCCTGCCGGGCAGGACTTGTCCACTACTGTATAACCTCTGCTGACAACCAATCTCATTGAACACAAGGTACCCCCGCCGTACCGGCTCTTGCCATGAAAAATGGTCTGAAGTGCATGCCCGTATTGTATGCAAATCAGCAGCAGTTCAGCTTGTCAGTCGAGTAATATTGCCCGGTAAAAAGGAAATAGCTGATCATCGCTGCTCTGCAGTTTGAACTTAATATCTCTGCGTTCTTTAATCGCATCAAAGGCACGTTCGGTCAACAGCGTTTCACTGGCACGTGATATTTCTTCCCCCAGCTTTGACGCGCGGTTCATTTCATCACCCTGGGCAAGATTGGGACCAATCTCAAAAATCTGGCCAAAGCCTATGCCTACAGAGCATTGGGTTGGATGATCGGATGCCTGCTCCGAATTTGCGAATAGCTCAACCCGTCTGTGTATTTCGAACGCAGCATCAACAGCCTTATTCGGATCATCAAAAATGGCGACTATATCATCGGCAAAACAGCGAATCAGATCGGCGCCAAAATCCTTCAGGACAGGGATGCACACCCGTTGTGCATCCAGGATTCGCAGAAGGCTTTGCAGTTCGCCGATGTTTATGGCACTTAATGTGAACCCCGTCATATCAAGTGACAGAATGGCTCGCTGGCGCTGGTACTTCAGATGAAACTCTTCGCTGGATAGTTTTCCCTGCTGCAAGGCCAGGAAATCGCGATATACATCTTCACTCCAGCCACGAAAGCTGGATAGCTCCTGGCTGTCTTCCAATAACTCGTGTGGAAAGCTTTCAGTCATGATTTATCAATCTTTTTGGGAGTAGGCCGAATATAGCACGCTGGAATGAGCAGTGGAAAGAGATCACAAAAAGATCAGGTAGTTGATAAAATTACGGGTGTTGCCACTTTTCTAGTAATATCCAGCGCTCCTCCAAGGATGAACCAATTGTGAATCGCCGATCCCGTAAAACATCACACAAATCCCTGACCATCGAATTTGAAATAGATCACATGGATCCATTGGGGCAGGGGGTATCGAAAAAGGGCGGAGGTATCACTTTTGTGGCAGGCACACTGCCGGGCGAAACGGGTACTGCCGTGGTCTACAAGTCTGCCAAGGGTGTTCAGTTTGCACGCTTGCAAACTTTGGAGCAGACCGCTGACAACCGGGTAGAGCCAAAATGCCCGCATTTTGACCGATGCCCCGGATGCCAGTTTTTACACACTGACTATACCAGTGAACTGGTCTATAAAAAGGCGACCCTGGCCCGCTACCTGGCGGCTTTGGATGTTTCAGATGAAGCCATTGAGCTGGTGCCTGCACCACGGCGTCTTGCTTATCGCAATCGCGTACAGCTGCACTATCGTCATAAATATATAGGGATGCTCGATACCGTCAGCAATGAAGTCATGGAAGTGCCGCGTTGCAAAATCATGCGACAGGAACTTCAGCCTGTCTTTGCTCAGCTTTATCAGGGTGACTGGATGCAGGATCACTCGGGTCATGGACACTGTGAGCTTTATTTCAGGTCAGGTGAGGTCAGTGTGAAGTGGGATGAAGACTACGCCCATGGCGGTTTTTCCCAGGTCTACGAAGAAATGAACCAGGAACTTCAGAGCCGCGTGCAGATGCTGTTAGAAGAGCTGGAAATATCCAGTCTGTTAGACCTGTTCTCGGGTACAGGCAACCTTTCCAATGCCTACGCTGCTGCCGGTGGAAGCAGGGTGCTGATAGATAGTTACATTGATTCTTCTGGTGCTGTCAGGCCCGATAACTTTTATCAAATGGATTTGTACGATGACCAGACCCTGTCGAACTTCATGCGCAGAATCGGTGGTTCAGGCTTTGATTCATTGCTGATCGATCCACCCACGCCGGGGTTTTCCCGGGCTGGATAGCTGGGTGAAAAAGATCAAACCCCGGTATGTACTGTACGTCAGTTGCAACCCCGCCAGCCTGGTTCGGGACCTGCGAAGTCTGAGTGCACGGTTCCGCTTCAAATCAATTCAGTTACTGGATTTGTTCCCGGCGACATCACACTTTGAGACACTTGTTTTGCTGGAGATGCGAAAGGCCTCCAGGTAAATTATCAGTAGAATTAGCATCAGGATAGACCAGCAGTAACCTTCCCGTTTAGTCCAGGGCTACGATTCGCGGCAAGCTACAAGGTTGATCGCTTTCATTGTCATGACCGGAACACCATCCTGGTTGCTGACATTGACACTTGTGTGTATCAGTCCTCGATTGGGATTACTGTTCGAGCGCCGTGCGCCAGACACTTTGGCCCTCACTGTTAAAACATCACCCGGACGTACCGGGGCCAGCCATCTCAGCTCATCGATTCCGGGTGAGCCAAGGCTGGAAGCATTGTCGAGATATTTATCGACCAGTAAACGCATGACAACCGATATGGTGTGCCAGCCGCTGGCAATCAGGCCACCAAATGGTCCCGATGCTGCCTTTTCGGGATCGGTATGGAAGTCCTGTGGATCGTACTTGATCGCGAATTCGATTATTTCGGCCTCGCTGATGTCCACACTGCCTACTTCTTGCTCAATACCAACAATGTAGTCCTCAAAATACCGTCCTGATTCGGGGTCCATCATTTGCTCATTCTCCGTTAATATCATCTGGGGAGCATAAGACCATTTGACGTTGTTTGATACGGTGTTCGCGGAAAATAATGTACAGACCGGAACCTACAATAACCGCTGTTCCTATCCATGTACTCACGCCGGGCAGATGACCCCAGAATATATATCCGTAAATCACCGCCCAGATCATATGGGTGTAGTCGATAGGTGCGATTACAGCGACCGAGGCCCGCTTGAAAGCGCCGGTTAACATCAACTGGCCAAATGTACCGGTCAGGCCAAGTAGAACCAACCATGGCCAGTGGTGCCACTGCAGTGGTTTCCAGTCCAGGATGGAAAGCAGTCCGGCACCCACACCTACAAGGCTTATAAACCAGAAAGCGATGGCCACCGTGCTGTCATGGTGGCCCATGCGCCGTAACAGCAGGGCCATGAACGAATAGGCCACCACGCAAATCAGGGCCATCACCGAGCCATAAGAAATCAACTGACTGTTCATGCCCGGCTGCAGAACAATCAATACACCCACAAAACCTACCGCAGCAGCGGCCAATCTGTATGGGCCCGCCTTTTCGCCCAGGATGGGTCCCGACAATATGGTGATCAACAAAGGTGCTGCGAAGAAAATCGCATAAGCGTCAGACAGTTGCAGTTCCCGAAAGCTCTCACTGATGGCAAACAACATAATGAGACCGATCACCGCGCGCAGCAGGTGGTCCTTTGGAAATTTAACCCGAAAAGCTCTGCGATTCCGTATGAGCATCCATGCGGCCAATAAAGGGGCAGAGGTAATACAGCGCAGAAAGACCACCTGCATACTGGGGTAGTGCTCCACCAGCTGCTTGAGTGCAAGATCCATGGCAGACAAAAAACACACCCCGAGGCTCATCATGCCAATGGCTTTCATTGTGTCCTGATCTACGGCATGTATCGAAGTATTATTCATGGGGGTTTCTTATCTGTCAGTTTATAAAAGCTATCCTGCCATGATTTTGGCGGCAGGTGGGCGATTTTGCCTAATGATATATTTGATGTGATTGATTGTAGTCCTGTGATACTTCAAACTTATCCGTTCAATCAAAATTTCGGAAAGCCAATCTATGATAAAACTCCGCCAGGTATCCATGCTACTGGGAGTGTTGATATTGATCAGCGCTTGCGCAGGTCATCCTCCGGCTGAAACGGAATTACCGGTATTCCAGCACGACTTTACCGATTTAGCCGTACCGTGGACGCATGATAACTTCGATGATGAATCAGATAAATTCACTTTCGCATTGTTCTCTGATTTAACCGGTGGGGAGCGCGATGGCGTCTTCGAGGTAGCGGTTGAGCAGTTGCGTTTGTTGCGTCCGGAATTGATTGTTAGCGTGGGTGATCTGATCGATGGCGGAACCATGGATCACGAGCAACTTGCGCGTGAATGGGATTCGTTTGATGAACGTGCCAATCGTGCACATGCGCCGGTCTTTCACGTGGGTGGAAATCATGATCTGACCAATCCCGACATGTGGGAAGTTTGGGAAGAGCGCTACGGAAAACGTTACTATCACTTCGTTTACAAGGATGTTTTGTTCCTGGTGTTGGATACGGAAGATAACCCACCCGATTTTCAGCAATATGTTCACAAAATTCGCCTGGAAGCATTAAAAGTAGGTGAAACGGAGGGCTGGGGAGCGTTTGCCCTTACAGAGTATGGCCAGCTTGAAGAACGCCAAAGTGGTCGGATTGGTACAGGGCAGGCTGCTTATTTCCGTAATGTGATCGGGCAGTATCCAGATGTACGCTGGACATTCGTGCTGATGCATAAAGCCGCATGGGAGCGCCCGGATGAAGAAAATTTCTCAACTATCGAGACTGCTTTAAGCGGGCGTCCATATACCGTGTTCCACGGACATATTCATTCCTACTCTCACCAAGAGCGTTTGGGTCAGGACTACATTCGTCTCGGCACCACGGGTGGTTCACACGCAGCTGACAATTCCATGGCCATAGATCATGTAACGCTGGTAACCGTGTCCGAAACGGGTGTGGATATCGCTAATCTCCGTATGTCAGGTATCTTTGATAAGTCCGGTAAAACCCCCTTGAATGGTGAAGATATCTGTCTTCAGGAGTGCGCTGAACAATGATTCGCACAAGCTTAGAAACAGCAAGACTAAGACTTCGACTATTTACCCACGATGACCTGCAAATAATGTTCAAATTAAATTCAGATCCAGAAGTGATCAAGTATGCCGACACACCGGTCAGGGATATGGAGGAGGTCAGGGAGCGACTGGAACAAGGACCCTTATTCGATTATGAGAAATATGGTTATGGTCGTTTTGCCGTGGAGCTAAAGGAGACCGGCAAGGTGATCGGCTTTTGCGGGATCAAATATCTACCGGAAATAGACTTGCCTGAAGTCGGATATCGTTATCTGAAGGAATATTGGGGTAGGGGAATTGGAACAGAGGCGGCTAAAGCCTGTGTCGAGTTCGCCAGGGAGGATCTAAAAATTAAAAAACTGATCGCCTTGATCATTCCTGAAAATATTGCATCGATAAAAGTCGCGGAAAAACTGGGCATGAGCAGGGGGCCACTCATTCATATTTATGATGTGGATGCATATCAATACGAAATGATGCTCTAATGCACTTGAACACCACGCGTCTTTTCACTAGAATGCGCACGATATTTTGAAGGCACTTTAAGCACTTACATGACCCGACGGTCTGTCTGTGGTCTGCCACAACGTGGCATCAGCTATCTCTTTTTAACCAGTCTACGCGGTCACTGGCCGCTGGATGTTTATTGAACGGAATTTATTGTGATTACTACCGCTAACATTACCATGCAGTTTGGCGCCAAGCCGCTGTTCGAAAATATCTCTGCCAAGTTTGGCAATGGCAACCGTTATGGCCTGATTGGTGCCAATGGCAGTGGCAAATCCACCCTGATGAAAATTCTTGGTGGTGAACTTGAACCCACTGCTGGAAATGTGAAGGTCGATGTTGACGAGCGCCTGGGCAAGCTACGCCAGGACCAGTTTGCCTTTGAAGAATATTCGGTCATCGATACCGTCATCATGGGTTATGAACAACTCTGGGCGGTAAAGCAGGAACGCGACCGCATCTACTCGCTGGTCGAGATGAGCGAAGAAGATGGTATGAAGGTTGCCGAGCTTGAAGTGGAGTTCGCTGAACTCGACGGTTACAGCGCCGAGGCACGCGCCGGTGAACTGCTGCTTGGCCTGGAAATCCCGGAATCTCAGCATTTTGGACCCATGTCCGAAGTTGCACCCGGCTGGAAGTTACGTGTATTGCTGGCCCAGGCCTTGTTTGCCGATCCCGATATTCTGTTGCTCGATGAGCCCACCAATAACCTGGATATCAATACCATCCGTTGGCTGGAAGAAGTGCTCAACGAACGTAATAGCACCATGATCATCATTTCGCATGACCGTCATTTTCTGAACAGCGTCTGCACCCATATGGCAGACCTGGATTATGGTGAGCTGCGTTTATATCCAGGCAATTATGATGAGTACATGACTGCATCGACCCAGGTGCGGGAGCGTTTATTGTCTGACAACGCTAAAAAGAAGGCACAGATTACAGAGTTGCAGGGTTTTGTGAGCCGTTTCAGTGCCAATGCATCAAAAGCGAAGCAGGCAACCTCCCGCGCACGCCAGATTGACAAGATCAAACTCGAAGAGGTGAAACCCTCCAGTCGCGTGAGCCCTTTCCTGCGTTTTAACCAGGACAAGAAACTTTACCGCCAGGCGCTTGAAGTTGAAGGTTTAAGCAAGGGTTATGCTGAAGATCCCGTGTTCAGTGACCTTAACCTGCAGATAGAAGTAGGCGAGCGGGTGGCTATCATCGGTGCCAGCGGCATTGGTAAAACCACGTTGCTGCGAACCCTGATGGGTGACCTGGAAGCCGACAGCGGTAGCCAGCGCTGGTCAGAAAATTCCAATATCGGTTATTACGCCCAGGACCATTCTGCTGATTTTGAGGAGGAGATCGATCTGTACTCCTGGATGGCGCAATGGGGGCAGGAGAATGATGACGAACAGGTGATTCGCGGTACCCTGGGGCGTTTACTGTTCTCTCAGCACGAAATTGACAAGTCGGTCAAAGTGATCTCAGGTGGAGAGCAGGGCCGCATGCTGTTTGGTAAGCTGATGTTGCAAAGACCCAATATCATGCTGATGGATGAGCCAACCAATCACCTGGATATGGAATCTATCGAAGCGCTGAACCTGGCGCTGGCAAACTACCCCGGCACACTGTTTTTTGTCAGTCACGACCGCGAGTTCATTTCATCATTAGCAACCCGTGTCATCGACATGACAGCCGATGGCGTGGCCAATTTCAAAGGTAGCTACGATGAGTATCTGCGTAGCCAGGGAATCGAAGAAGCCGACTTACAGCGCGCTGTAGGATAACAATCCAAATATAAGCACCCGGGGGTTATGTGCTGTGCGCATAACCTCCGAGTAATTTCTTCAGGTCTTCCACCAGGCGTCGAACAGCGCCCGTCAGCAAGACAAAATCGGCGTCCAACCGGGCCATCGGATCTTCATCGTCAAAATTATCGACAGCTTCGCCCTGGATAAATTTGATTTTGCTGAATATGCCATCCTCATTGATGACGCAGCTCATTACCTCGTCGAAACCAAGGCCCAAATGGGTCAGTTTCATGCCTTCAACAACATGTTGGCGGATGGAGTGGTCTGTCAGCTCAAAATCCCGCCAGGTGACCACGGATTTGCTGTCCGATGTGTCCTGCATGCGGCACTCGCGTCCCAGCGAAAAACCCAGCGGTGATTCACCCATAAATATGCGATGCATCAGGTCGGCAGGAAGGATGTTGAAGGTCAGCGGTGTGCAGTGAAACTGATCAAAACAGGGCCGTAATTGATCGAGGAACCATTCGGCTTTGGTTTCTGTACCGGCATCAATGACCAACAGCGATTCCGATTGGATATAGCAGGCACGGTTACGTTCCGATTTCACCAGTGACTTTGGCAAAAGCTTGTCCCGCGTTTCTTCCCTGAGTCGTCGCAGTTCACTGCGGGTAGGTTCCTGTTCCATACGTGAAGTGAATTCAACCACCCGTTCTTCAAGGGCTTCCTTGATCGCAGCAGCGGGTAATACCCGGCTTTGGGTACGAAGTTGTAACAGGTCTGCGCCGTTAAGGCGTCGGCATAGCGGGTCGTCTTCGTTGTTGCCCGGCGCTTCCCAGCCGGCACTTTTTTCCGAGAAGGAGCCGCAGGGTGAAAATGCATTTTCAGACAAGAGTTCCGACAGGACCTCCTCGGTTTCCGGCCAGGGGCTGGTGACACGATAAAAACGTAAATTTCGAAACATTGATGCAATCCTGAACCGGTGGTGGCCGGGGATTATAGACCAGAATGGAGTGCGGTTTCAGAGTATACTGAGAAGACTTTTTATAACCCGGGCAAAGAGGAACAATATGGCTACCTACGAATGTAAAGTTTGCGATATGAGCGTCAATGCAACCTGTGGTAAATGTGATGCACCACTGGAAAACAAGATGCTCAAAATTGACGAAAATACCGAGGTTCAGGTTTCTGAATGTCCCCAATGGACATGGCAAGATCAAATCACCACTTTGCTGTGGTCAGGATATGACCTGCTCGCTTTAACAGGGCCTTCCCTGGTTTTTTAGTCAGCGTTTTCGGGCGCGGCGCAGTTCCATCGGGTGTACCACGCGCCGCAGCTTGTCAAATATGTGAACAAACGCCATCCAGGGGTGTCGCCGGGGCATACGTGGTCCGGCGTAGCGCATCACCTCGCGAACCCGTTCGCGTTGTTGTTGTTTGTAGCAATGGATGGGGCAATTGGCGCAGGTCGGCTTGGCCTGGCCGTAAGGGCATTTGGCCAGACGTCTTTCCGCGTAGCTCATTAAGTGCGGCGCAGGACTCGCATAATTCGCCGCGTTGCTGGTCGTGGTGGTCCTCACAATAGATGGCGGTCATGCACACCAGGGTGCTGGTGTTCCCGCTTCAGTCTGCCGGTTAGTGGTTCCATAAACCGACTTTAACATGCCCCCGCGACCACTCACCTGATCAGGGTCAGAACGAAAAGGTTTTACTCAATGTAAAGTTGATATTGGTATCGGATTCACCGCCAAGCAGAACGTCGTTACTATGAATGAGTGTTATGCCGTAATCTATCAGGTCCTTGCCGTCTACGCTTAGCGTGTTGGCATAACCGGCTTCGTAATACACGCCGTCGAAGTCATCCTCGAAAAACCCGACTGTGCCGTAAAATCCGATGTGCCCGGCAGTGAATGAATAGAATTGGTAGTGTAGTTCAGGCCGGTCAAAATTGTCATAATTGCCGGCGGCCATATTGAAAGATAGCCATTTCCAGCTGATACCGAGGTTTGCCCTCCAAATACTTGTCATCGAAAAGCTTGGTGTAGGTGTAATAGGTAGCGCCAATCGAGAAACCAAAATCTCCAAGATCAAAACTGTAACCACCATAATAGTCGATCTCGAGACCATCACCCACATCAGCACCCCAAACACCCAGGTTAAAGCCGGCTGCTCTCAACATCTGCGCCAGCAAAAGCAGAAGATGATTCTTGTGGAATGCCCCGGTAAATGTATTCGCTGTTGTAACCAAGGTTGGCAGAAAAATCCTGTGCCGCCGCATTTTGATGATGTAGTGCAGCCAATAAAATAATTCCCATGACTTTTCTCAACATAAACTCCTCTCCGGGTGCGTTACACAGGGCAGGCTATTTGAATCATCTGCCATGGTTTATACACTGCAAGAATCACGCCATGGGAAAATGTTTATGTTTTACAGCATGCTATGTAAATTTTGGACAAAATAGATCCTGGTCCGCGCATCATCAGGATGCATGAATGCACCGAGATGCCACATGCCGCGCCTACCAGACGTGCGCATGTCCGAGCGTGGTGTGCCCGAAAAAAGAGAACGGGGTATGCCGGAAGTAAATTTCATGATGGCCTGAAAATTGTCCCGGGTTAGTGCTAGTTTTAAATAGACACGCTTTAAAAATTCCGGGGAAGAAGAATGAAATTATATTATTCACCGGGTGCCTGTTCATTGGCACCGATGATTCTTGCAGAGTGGTTATTTATCAAGTTTGATATACAAAAGGTAGATCTTCGAAATCCCGATCCTTACTTCTTGAAAATTAATCCCATTGGCTCCGTTCCGTTGCTGCAAATGAACAACGGGGACTACAAAAATCAGGTGGATGCCATCCTGCAATATTTCTGTGCCCTTAACCCGGAAGGCAGGTTAGTGGGCAAGGACATCTTCGAGTGGTTCGAACTGGATCGCTGGGATTGCGTTTCTGACCGGTGATTTTCATCCTGCTTTCTATCCCTGGTTTTGTCCTGGGATGTTTTACAACCGCAGAAGATGGCGATTCCATTGGCGCTGTAAAAGCAGCGGCAGTTAAACGTATTCACCGTGTAGCAAAAGTTCTTGAAGACCAGGTTGGTACAACACACCATATCGTGCTTAACCGACGCACTTTGCTGGATGCTTATGCCTATTCCATGATCCGTTGGATCAAACAACTGGAGGGTGGTCTTGCACCTTATCCCAACCTGCAACGATTCATGGATTACATGTCAAAAGATTACGGTGTTCAACAGGCTTTGATTCGGGAAGGGGCCTGATTAGCCTGATATACGTCACTCCGGCGGAAGCCGGAATCCGGTTACACCAGGAAGCTGGAATCCGGTCTGCACCCCGATGACGGTTTGATTAGAGGCTAGTTAGCGCCTATTTGTTAGCTCTTTGCCAGCATCCACTTGCGTAGACGGTTGGAATCACCGAAAGGTGTGAGTTTTCCGAACGAGTTCAACAGTACGATCGATATGTCCTCGCCCTCGATATTGGCCTGCATTACCAGGCAGCGTCCCGGCTTCATTGATATAGCCGGTCTTGCTGAGGGTTGATATCCCAGGTCTTGTTTTTCAACAAGCGGTTGGTATTGCCGTAAACCAGTGGCCCGCGTTTTGCGTAGGGGTGCACTTCGATACGTGTGGTGGTACTGGCTTGTCCCGATCAGTGCGTAGTAGTGGGCAGCTGTGACCATTTTCATCAGGTCGCGGGCCGTGGACATATTCTCAACATTCAAACCTGCAGGGTCGGCGAAGTGGCTATTACTCATGCCGAGTTGGGCTGCCTTTTTGTTCATCGCTGCAACAAACTCTGTCATTCCGCCTGGATAGGTTCTGCCCTAATGCGGTTGCGGCGCGGTTTTCGGATGCCATTACTGCTATCAGGATCATGTCGCGGCGGGGCAGGCTGGCACCATACTCAAGACGTGAACCGGTCAGTTGAACCAGGTCGCGGTCGGCCTTGGTAACCGTTATTTTCTCATTCAGATCGAGGCCGGAATCGAGGATAACCATGGCAGTCATTAACTTGGTGATGGATGCAATGGGGCGAACGGTATCGATGTCCTTGCCATAAATAACATTGCCATCCGCGCTGATCACAAGCGCTGAAGCTGATCGTAACTGGGGGTTACCTTCAAGGTGGGAAAACTGGGAAGCCTGCGCCAATAGGGGTGAGGTCATACCCAGCAGCACAGCAAAAATCAACGTCCTTGTCTTAACAATACGCATGGTTCCTCTCCTGGTTTTGCCCGCAAACTACACCAAATTCAAGAATACTGGTGCAAGATATTGGTTTTACGCCGGTTATCCGGTCATGATTGGCAGTTATATTGCCTTATTCAGAACCATTTCACCAGTACCAATATGTAGTAACCCAGACCTTCTCTTGCAAGTAGTGTATTAAATAAACGCCTATACTTAATATGCAGGGCTAAGAAGAATCATAGACACAGTTGCCTCGGACAAGGATGCGAACGATCAAATCAAGACGGCTTTTTTCTTAGCTACTGAGCGCCGAGACAAGAATGAACGAATATCTGCTTAGTGGGTGTGGAATGTCGATTCCGATTACTGCGCATGGCTGGAACCGGTCAGGAGTTGTCAGTCAAAGACTTCAAGCATTTCACGTCGCTTTTTAACCTGCGTTGGTGTGAAATTTCGTGATATGTAATCCTTCAGCGTTCGGTTCTCGAAGACCTTCTCCTCCAGGTGTGCATTGACTAAATCGCCGATTGAAATGATTCCTACCAGGCTTCCCTCATCCAGTATCGGAAGATGTCGAATATGGTTCTTCGTCATGACTCCCATGATGTAGTTGGGATCATCATCGGGAACACCAATTACGAGATCCTTCGTCATGGCATCCTGAACCAGTGATGGGCAACTGGTTTCTTCTTGAATCGGGAGCCAGTTCAGGCGTACACAGCGGTCCCCGCACATCCGGAGGATGTCCCTCTCTGTGATGATGCCGACAATCTCCTCACCTTCTCCCGTGACAATCAAGGCGCCAATGCCGTGTTCGTTTAGCTTGCAGATAGCATCGTGAATGGACTGGCTCACATCTATCGTCACCACTTCTGTCCCTTTTTCCAGGAGAATGTCTCTAGCCCGCATAGTTGAAGTCCTTTACTGCCACTAACACCTGAGAAATCGCAATATATTTAATTTTCATTGTTGTCAATTCACAATTATCAGTTGTTACTTATGTTTTAATTAGATTAAAAATCTTCCCAGTCTGGGACACTAATTGCTGACGGTGAAGTTTGCCATGATCTATGTCACTTAAAAAGAAAGCACTCTTTTACCAAAAGTGCATAGCTACTGATCAACAACCAAAATTGGCACCCGTACGGGTACCAGTCCAAATCTCTGCACTCGGCTTGGCTTATTCAACCACGTCTGTGGTTAACGGCCCTTTCAGCAAAAGTCCAAATTGTCTCCTATAGTTAGGCGGACAAGTCACTCTATGACTTGAACAAAAAAACCATACAGGAGATTGAGATGAAAAAGCACCTATTACAGGCGTTAGCCGCTATTGTTGTGATGTTCTTTAGTGGTTCGATTATCGCAGATACCTATGCTGAGGTTTATGACTGCACACTGGAAGAAGGCAAAACTGCAGAAGATGCTCACGCTGCCAATAGCAAATGGCTGAAATGGGTCAACGAAAACGTAGCTAATGGAAAGGTCACCAGCAGTTCTGGGACTGCCGTTGTTGGCGATAACAAGGCTTTTCTCTGGATCGATTCTTATCCCGATCTGGCTACCTGGGCCGCTACTCAAACTGCACTGGACTCCAAGGAAGGAAAGGAGGCTCTCAAGGATTTGTTCAAAGACATCATAGACTGCAAGGAAAACCGTCTCTGGAAAATCACCCCTACCGGGTAATGCCAGTGCCAGAGAAAACCCCACTTTGAGTGGGGTTTTTTCATGGAGTGAACGACCGCTACTCGACAGAGGACCGTCATAGAATTTACACAAGTTTCATAGGCTGGTTAATTTATCTGTGCATAATGCATCCAAAAACCAGTTTCGCGCTTCTAATAGTTGAAATCATATTTTTTGAAACAGGAGTGTAGTAATGGACGATGGTCTTTGGGTACCAATAGTATTGTTTATTGTCACCGGTTTTTGCACAATCGGATTCTTTTATTTCAATCACAAAAATCGCGGCGCAATTATGGAAACCGTGCAGAAATCCATGGAAACCGGCAGCGACCTGACACCGGATTTACTGGCCAAGCTGGGTGCCGCCATCAACCCCAAGATCCGCGACATGCGTCGCGGAATTGTGCTGTTGTCGATCGGTATCGCCTGCTTGATGTGCAGCATGTTTTTTACGGGAGCCGATGTGGTATCCGGAATTCGAGCGGGTTCCATGTTTCCCTTGATTATGGGCTTGGGTTTCCTGTTGGTCTGGAAGCTCAACAAGGACTGACAACAAGGTGATTTCCGATAAGGCGTTGGCTGCCAGGGTGGCTCTCTCCGGAGACCACCAGGCGTTTACGCTGCTGGTTGAGCGCCACCAGGGAGCCATTCGCAACTACATGCGACGCCTGCTGGTGAACGACGACGCAGCCGCCGATGACCTTGCACAGGAAACGTTCCTGACCGCTTTCCAGAAAATGGCTAGTTGGCGCGGAACCGCCAAGCTCAGTACCTGGCTGCATAGCATCGCCTACCGGAAATTCCTTGATTACCAACGCAAACACCGACGACAAATGACCATGGCCAATTTACCAGACGTCGGGCAGGACAATCGCCAGGCATTAGACGCTGAAATCATGGCCAAACACCTCATGGGGTTATTGAACCCCAAGGATCGTGCGGTGATGACGCTGGCCTATGGAGCCGGCATGAGTCACTCGGAGATTGCCAATGTAGTCGACCGGCCGCTGGGCTCGGTCAAGGCCCGCATTCACCGGGCCAAATTGAAATTAAGCAAATGGTTGCAAGAAAATGATCATTCCATTCAGACCCAGACAAAGAATCAATTCTCCAAACGGGAGGGACGCCATGCTTGACGAAATCCTGGGATATCACGAGACTCCGCAAGACAATAACTTCGTGGCCGGGGGTGCTAAAGCGTGTACAACACCAACAGCGTATGCGCAGGCTGATCCTCATTGCCACCGGCATGATCGGCGCCTCCTTTGGTGCGGTCGGCATGCTGATGATTTCGGATAGCATCAACCGGCTCATCACCGATACAAATGTGTTGCCGGCGAGTGTTGCACTGGTCGGATTAGTGGCTTTAATGGCTTGGCTTTTCCAGGATGAGGTTTCAGCGGTAGGCTGACCAATACAATTAAAAGGGTCACCCCTGGAAGTGTTACTGGTTATGCCAACCGGGGCCTTTGACAAATCTGCCTGGTGTCGCGCCGGTATGTTTGCCGTCACGCAGGACCTGTCCACCGTTGACGAATACATGAAGGACACCGGTAGCAAGTTGGTGTGGGTCTTCGAAGGTGGCCTGGTCTATCACGGTTTCCGGATCGAATATGACGATATCTGCGTAGTTGCCTGCTGCCAGTTTACCTCTGTGATCAAGCTTCAGGTTGGTAGCGGGCAGGCCGGTCATGCGGTAGATGGCATCTTCGAGTGTGATGAGCTGTTCTTCACGGACGTATTTCCCAAGCAATCGTGCAAACGAGCCATAGGCGCGCGGATGTGGTTGTGAATTGGTGAATGGTGGCTCGGGTGCCACCGAACCTGAATCCGAGCAAATGCTGACCCAGGGCAGGGCGATTTTCTTGCGGATGTTATCCTCGCTCATTGTGAAGCGCACGGTGCCGATGCGGCTGTCATCCTTAACAATCAGGTCCATGGCGGTTTCGACTGGCGATGTTCCGCGCATTTCGGCAACTTCAGCCAGGGTTTTACCGGTCAGGTGACGTAGGTCTTTGTTTCGGAAGCTCACCAGCAGAAGATCCTCTGGCGGGATCATTTCGGTTTCTGCAATAACACGTTCCCGCATGGCTGGATCCTGCAGACGCTCGACGAACTTCTCGTGGCCGCCTTCCTTGACCCATGCTGGCAGGTCATAATTGAGTCCGGTAGAGCTTGCGTTATAGGTGTAAATGTCGGCAGTCACTGGCAGACCTTCAGCCCGGGCGGCTTCGATCATGTCGATAACTCCATCCAGTTTGTCGTAGTTGCGTTTGTGTGATGCTTTCAAATGGTAGATCTCACCGCGTGCACCGCTTTCGCGGACAATTGTGATCAATTCCTCAACCGCCGGGAAAATTTCATCGCCCTCGTTGCGGATGTGCGAAATGTACAGACCATCATATTCGGCCACCACTTTTGTCAGTGCGATCAACTCTTCGGTAGTGGAGAATGGTGCGGGGATGTAAGGCAAGGAAGACCCCAGTCCCATTGCACCTTCTTTCATTGCCTGGCGGACCAGCATTTTCATGCTTTCGAGTTCTTCCTTGCTGGGGTCGCGATCCTCATAGCCCAGTTCGTGGATGCGTACGCTGGAGGCACCAACAAAGGAAGCGACATTGGTAGAAATCCCACGATCTTCCATATATTGCAGATATTCGGCCAGGCTGGTCCAGCTTACGTCGTAGATGATGTCGCTTTGTCTGTCGATGCGTTCTTTTCGCATAGAGGCGTTCAGGGGGCCCATGGAGGTACCTTCGCCCATGACTTCCAGCGTCACACCCTGGTGAATATCACTCAATGAACGGCCATCCTGGATTAGGGATTCATTGGCCCAGCTCAGCATATTGATAAAACCGGGGGCAACGGCCAGTCCTTTCGCGTCTATTTCACTGCGTCCACTGTGTTTGTCCAGGTTGCCGATTTGCGTGATTCGGTCACCGTCAATGGCCAGGTCAGTTACGACCGGTGCTGCACCGCTACCGTCATACAGGCTGCCGCCACGGATGATGACATCGTGTTCAGGTGTTGTGCTGCAAGCGCTGGTAAAAAGGAGTATCGAGGCGAGTGTCAATCCTGTACAAATGCGTGTGATCATTTGATTATCCCGGAGCTTAAAAACGTATAGACTACCAGACTGGAGGCACGCCGGGACATGCGATGCCGCTTATTTATTTCATTCTGCGACCGGGACAGGACTGTGATCAGACTTGCCGTATTGTTAGGAGCTATTTTGACATCAATATCAACTAACGCTTTCACACCGCAAACTCTCTGGGAGGCCTGGCCGGAGGCGCGATATGAGGCCACGGTCGCACCGTGTCTGAGTCATTCTCAACTAATGAACAGTTTGCAGGCGCTAAAGTCCCGCCACCCGGACAGCATTCGACTGGAGGAAGCTGGAAAGTCATTTCTCGGTCGCTCCATTCAGCTGCTCAGCCTGGGAACCGGGCTTGAGAAGATACTATTCTGGTCACAGATGCACGGTGACGAACCTTCAGCTACACCCGCACTGCTTGATATTGCCCATTATCTTCTTGAGCATGCCGATGAACCGGAAGCCCGTACAATTCTGCAGAAATATACCCTGCTTATGATTCCGATGTTGAATCCCGATGGTGCTGAAGCCTACCAGCGGCGTAATGCACAGGGTATTGATATCAATCGGGACGCATTACGCCTGGTGACGCCGGAAGGGCAGTTGCTCAAGCGTATACGTGATAAGCATGAGCCCATGCTGGGTTTTAACCTGCATGATCAGGATCGACGGACTGCCGTGGGTAATACCGGTCAGGTGGCGAACATTGCCTTGCTTTCAGTTTCCGGTGATGCCCAAAATACACTGACACCTGGCAGGCGCCGTACCAAGCGGGCCAATGCGGCCATCATAGAGGCACTTGCACCATTTATTCCCGGTGGAATAGCACGCTATGATGAAGACTGGAGTCCGCGCGCATTCGGCGACAATATGACCGCCTGGGGTACGCCCATCGTGCTGATTGAAAGTGGTGGACTACCGGTTGAAGGCGGGTTTGCCGAATTGACCCGCCTCAACTTCGTTGCGATGCTTGCTGTCCTTGAAGGACTGGCCAGGGACGATCTCGCCTCATATGATCCGCAGATTTACGAGGATCTGCCGCGCAACCAGACCAAGTCGTGGTCAGATGTGGTGGTTCGGGGTGCTTATATCATGCAGCCGGGCACCCCCCGGGCGTATCGTGCCGATCTCGCCTTTGATCGCTTTGTTGGTGACCGCCAGGTAGCCGGCTGTGCCGGCAATGAAGACGCGTCCTCGATGATTTTCCTTGTCGGCGATGGATCTTCGCAAGGTGCCGGGATCAACATAGATGCACGTGGCAGCCTGTTGTTGGCACCCTTTGAAGTGGGTGTTAAAGGCTGGTCAGTGCGTGAATGGCTTAAAGCAGAAAGCCTGTCCCAAATAGCCCGGTTAGGAGTAGGGACCGTTTACTGGTCTGTCAGTGAGGATCACACACAGGCCGCGTTGGCTTTTGCTGATCAGTTCTCCACCCATGGCCTGCCCCGGATTGAAGTGTTGACCAACCCCGATCGTTTCCCGGCAGTCGTTCTGTCCGGGCCACCATCGTCGCCGGATACGCCAGCATCGCTGGGCGCCATTCTGGAGTCACTGGGTGTGGAAGGCGCAAACAAGATCGGCATGCTCGGCAAGATGTGGACGGCTTCAGCCGGAAGCGGTCTGGAGTCACCGCCCCTGATCAAGAAACAGCAAGCCTCTTTCCTGATTGTCACGCCATCCAACAAGGGACAGATTGATTTTAATGAAGCCAGGCTGGAGTCGGTTTGGCTGGACGGTCAGCAGATAGCCTTAAAACCAGTTGCTGGCAATTAAAATTACTTCACCAGCAGCTTTATCTCGTCTTTTGCTACGCTGATCAGGCGTTGCTTGTACAGCGCTCCCAGCGCCTTTTTATAATTGCCTTTGCTGACGCCATACTGCTTGTAGATCGCGTCGGGCTGGCTGTAATCGGTGAGGGTGGAAGTGCCGTTATTGGCTTTCAGAAAAGCCAGGATGCGGTCTGTCAGTTCTTCACGGGCCTGTTGGATGTGTTGCTGCAGACTGAGGTCAATCTTCCTGTCTTCACGGATTACCTTGATGAATCCCCTGATCTTGTCTCCGGGTCGTAACGACTGGAAAACCTCGTCCTTGTACAGCAATCCCAGGTGTGTGCCGTTGATCACTGCTTTGTAACCAAGCGCAGAGACATTCACGATCAACAAATCAACCTGCTCGCCTGGTGCCATGTTTTTTGCACGTTCATCAAGAAAGTTGTGCAGCTTGGTAGTGCCGATGATCTGTTGTTTTGGATCCAGGTAAAGATACACAACATAACTCTTGCCTTCCTGCATCGGTGTGAGCTGTTGACTGACCGGCACCAGCAGGTCTCTCTCCAGGCCACAATCCATGAACGCGCCGGTTTTTGTGACTGTCACTGCTTTTAACAAGGCACACTCTCCCACCTGTGCTTTTGGTGCGTTTTTAGTGCGGGCAGGAGTATTGGGTTTGGTATTTGTTGGTTTCATTTGTTCAGGGTAACGCACTTTTTATACCGAAGTCGCCCAACTATTGCGCAGATAAGCAAAAGGCAAACATCAGCCCTCTTCTTTTTGATGGACACAGGCTTCCGCCGGGCTTATAAAAGAGCACCCTGACACGATGGATTTTTTATGAGGCATTGGACCCAGCTCGGTGAAGCGCCCATCCCGGATACAGATCAGAGCCTTTTTCTATACCAGGGAAAGGATGACTTTTTCATCAAGATATCCGGTGGCCACGAATTGATGAGCACCCGTAAGCATGGTTCCGAAGACGCGCTTGGCAGCCTGCCTTGCAAGCGGTTAAAACATCCCGAATCGGCGCGTGTGCTGATCGGTGGTCTTGGAATGGGCTTCACACTGGCTGCTGTGTTGGCGAACGTGGGGTCGAAGGCAGAGGTGACTGTTGCAGAGTTAATTACCGAAGTGGTGGATTGGAATCGTGGCCCGCTGGGTGAGCGTAGCGGTTACCCCTTGAACGATCCGCGCACACGCGTCCAGGTAGGTGACGTGGCAAAGCTGCTTCGGCAAAGTCGCGCCTGTTTTGATGTAATCGCACTGGATGTCGATAATGGACCCGAGGGGTCTGACCAAAAGCGCCAATGACTGGCTCTATTCAATGCAGGGCATAGTCGCCGCGCAGGAAGCGCTGACCCCCTACGGGTATCCTGGCTTATTGGTCTGCGGGCCCGGACCAGGCTTTTCACGACCGGCTCAGGCGCTGCGGATTCATGGTGGAGGAGATCACCGTATTCGCACATGGGAAGAAAGGGGCAAGACATACTCATCTGGCTGGCCAGCGTGGATGGTTAAAACCTTTTGCTTTTAAAGATTGTCTGCTTGGCAGCGTGTTGTTCGCGCCTTATGATATCGGCGGTCAGAATCGAAGAAAGAAACGAGTTTTTATTAAGAGGTACGCTATGAGAATCCATTTTTTACTATTTGCCAGCACCGCATTTTTGATTGCCTGTGAACCTGCAACCGAGCCTGTTGGGCAGGTAGAGCCACAACCTGAAGACCAGAACACCTTGAATACTGAATCAACCCTTGTGGAACAGCCCATGCCTGAAAAACGTCCCCATGAAATGACCTTGCACGGTCATACCCGCAATGATGAATATTTCTGGTTGCGGGACGACAGCCGTAAAGATCCGGAAGTGCTTGCTTATCTGGAGGCAGAAAACGCTTACTTCGAAAAAGTCATGAAACCTGTGGCCGGAATACAGAAAGTCATGTTTGAGGAGATGACGGCGCGTCTCGACCCGGATGAGTCCAGTGTTCCTTACCTTAAAAATGGTTACTGGTATTACTCACGTTATGAGCCGGGTAATGAATATGCGATCCAGGCGCGCCGAAAGGGTAGCATGGATGCAGAAGAAGAAATCCTGGTTGATGGTAATAAGAGAACCGAAGGACACGAGTTTTACCGGCTAAGTGGCATGGAGGTCAGTGACAATCACCGTTACGTGGCCATCGCCGAGGATACAACCGGACGGCGGATCAACGAGATTCGAATACTTGATACTCAAAACGGTGAATTTTTGCCGGAAGTGGTTGGTAACGCCAACGGGTCACTGGCCTTCTCGGCCGATGGTCAGTACCTGTTCTACATGAACAAACACCTTGAAACCCTGCTGGGCTATCAGTTGATGCGCCACAAGCTGGGCACCGATAGCGCTAACGATGTGCTGGTTTACGAAGAAACCGATAACACCTACTACAACGGGGTAGGGCGCAGCCGTTCAGGGCGAGTTCATCATACTGTCCCACGAAAACACGGATACTTCAGAGGTCCAATTGCTCGCCGCCGATGATCCACTGGGTACATTCAAGCCGTTTTTACCACGTGAAACCGGCCATGAATATGATATTGACCATGCTGACGGCAGGTTTTTTATCCGCACCAACTGGAATGCGGAGAACTTCCGGGTGATGACCGTCAAGCTGGAAGATTCCACTGACAAGTCAAAATGGAAAGAGGTGATACCGCAACGTAAAGACGCGATGGTGCGTAATATACAGGCATTCGATAAATGGCTGGTGGTTGGGGAACGCAAGGATGGTCTGCGCAAGGTTCGGGTCATGTCCCACGATGGCAGCATGGACCGTTATCTTGACGCCACCGAAGAGGCATCGGTCATGTGGCCGTCAACCAATGTCAGCACCGAAACCGATAACATTCGCTATGGATTTTCCAGCCTGGTAACCCCCAACCAGATATGGGAAATCAACCTGAATTCGGGTGAAAGCCGCTTATTGAAAGCGGACCGGGTGCTGGGTGGTTTTGTCAGCGATAACTACCGCACTGGTCGTATGACGATCACTGCCCGTGATGGTACCAGCGTACCTGTTTCCCTGGCCTATCACCGTGATACCAAGCTGGATGGTTCAGCCCCCGCATTAATCTATTCCTATGGCTCATACGGCAGTTCCACCGATCCGTGGTTCCGGAATTCTATTGTCAGCTTGCTTGACCGGGGGTTTTGTGTACGTGATTGCCCACATCCGTGGCGGCCAGGAAATGGGTCGCGCCTGGTATGAAGACGGCCGTTTGATGAACAAGAAAAATACCTTTACGGACTTCATCGACGCAACCAAAGCCCTGCAACAAAAACCAATCATTGATCCTGCCCGAACCTACGCAATGGGTGGAAGTGCCGGTGGGTTGCTGATGGGTGCAGTCGTCAATATGGCACCGGAGTTGTATCACGGTGTCGTTGCCGCGGTTCCATTTGTGGATGTCATAACAACCATGCTGGATGAAACCATCCCGTTAACAACCGGTGAATTCAACGAGTGGGGCAACCCGAAAAACAAGGACGCCTACGACTACATGTTGTCGTATTCGCCCTATGACCAAGTCAGTGCTCAGGATTATCCGAACATGATGGTAACCACCGGTCTGCATGATTCACAGGTGCAGTACTTTGAGCCGGCCAAGTGGGTTGCAAGGTTGCGTGATAGACGCACCGACAGCAACAAGCTGATCATGCACACCAATATGGATGCCGGTCATGGTGGTGCTTCGGGACGTTATCGCCGCTTCGAGGAAACTGCACGGGAATATGCATTCCTGGCTGGTCTGGCAGGTTTGGAGCGCTGATTCTTATTCCATGCTTAGTATGAGCGCCTTATCGAATCGTGAGCGACTGTTATACGGCCTTGTTCTGGCTGTCTGGGCCTGTCTCGTAGTAGTGATGCCTGTGCAGGCAGATTTTGAGCAATGCAAAGCCAGGCTCAAAGTCACGGCGAAAGAGCAGGGCATTGAGGGGTCAATCGTTGATAGCGTTCTGGACGCCGTGCAGTACAACGCCAGGGTTATTGAGCTTGACCAGCGGCAACCGGAATTCACACGCACCTTCGGCAATTATTATCAGCTACGGGTAACAGCAATGCGTGTGGCGCTGGGCCGGGCTTTATTGGCAACTCATATCGATCTTCTGCAACGGGTACAGAAACAGACCGGCGTGCCGCCACACTACCTGGTATCGTTCTGGGGGCTTGAGACTAATTTTGGCAATACCTTTGGCAATATGTCGGTGCCTGATTCTCTGACCACCCTGGCCTGTGACCCACGCCGCAGTGAATATTTCACTGCTGAACTGATGGCCGCGCTGAGGATTATCGAGGCAGGTAATATTGCCTCTGAAGATATGGAGGGTTCCTGGGCAGGTGCCATGGGGCATGTGCAATTTATGCCCTCGGCCTATCAGCGTTACGCGGTTGATGGCGATGGTGACGGAAAACGGGATCTGTGGGGAAGTATTCCGGATGCCATGTTTTCTGCAGGTAATTTTCTAAAGCATCTCGGCTGGCAAGCGGGCGTCCGCTGGGGCCGGGAGGTTATTTTGCCCCGGGATTTTGACTACGCACTTGCCAATACCGGTAAGTCCTCACCGCTGAGCGATTGGCGCGTTTTGGGTATCAAGGATGTGTTTGGGCAGCCTTTGTCTAATTCGGATATTGCCACCCGGCTAGTGGTGCCTTCCGGACATAAAGGTCCTGCCTTTGTCACCTATCAGAACTTCGACGTCATTATGGGCTGGAACCACTCCGAATATTACGCCTTGAGTGTGGGGCGCCTCGCTGACCGTATTTCAGGTGCGGGAAAGTTGCAGAACAGACCGCCCGATGTCGATCTTAAGATATCACGCGAACGGGTTTTGCAACTGCAGCAGAACCTTAATACGCTGGGTTATGATGCCGGCGAGCCCGATGGTATAGCCGGTCCTATGACACGCTCGGCTGTTAGCCGTTACCAGCAATCAAAAGGTGTTATTGCCGATGGTTATCTTGATGCTGCGATCATTAAAGCTATTAGTCAGGATGCTCTGTCGGAATAAACACTTCCCACAATACCTGACCGATGGTTTCGTTTTGCATCACGCCATGGAAGCGCTCACTGCCCGGACCAAAGACGTATAACGGTACATCCACACCCGTGTGACCGGTTGAAGACCAGCCGGTTAATGTGCGTTTGTTGAATAAGTCGATGATTGCGTCGCGGACAGCTGTCTCATCGCGAGGTGTGGCGTCCAGTATTGTAACTTCTGCGTTGTTCAATTCGAATGGTACGTTTTCAGCGATGAATGCTGAGAGCGATTCTTCGCCTGCAAGATATTTTGCGGTCATCGCTGCCGGTGTGGCTTTTACACCATTCATTGGTCGTGGATCCCAGCGATAAATATTGTCCCGCCCAAGGGACATGCCGCCGGTCTCATGGTCGGCTGTAATGATCACCAGTGTGTCGCGGTTCTGCCGGGCAAAGTCCAGCACCACCTGGACAGCTGATATGAAGTCTTCCATTTCACTGATGACGCCAATAATGCTTTTGTCATGGCCGGCCCAGTCTATCTCGCTACCCTCTATCATCAGGAAAAAGCCCTGCGGGTTCTGATCCAGAGATTTCAGCGCGACCTGTGTCATTTCAGCCAGTGACGGGGTTTCACTGTCCCGGTCCCACGCGTATGGCATTCCGTTTGGAGCAAATAATCCCAGCAGTTGTTCACCTTGCATGCTTAGTAACTCCGAGCGGTTCAGGGCTATTTCATAACCGGCTTGCCGGAATTCGGAGACGAGATCGCGATCCAATCGTTGCATGTGCTCGAGGCCACCGCCTAACAAAACGTCAACCATGGGTTTTTCTTCCCAATGATTGTCGAAATATTGATTTGCGATGTCCGCTGCCTGCTCCCGGTCTGCCACGTGCGAGCCGAATGCAGCCGGTGATGCATGGGTGAGCTCAGACGTGGCAACCAGGCCGGTCGATTTACCCTGCATGCAAGCACCTTCAAGAATCGTCGTCATGGTTTCCCCGGATGGGCTCATGCTGAGACGTCCGACCACGGTATCCTTTCCTGTCGCATAGGCGGTAGCGGAGGAGGCCGAATCCGTAAATCCGTGCGGGTCACGGGTACAGTTCAATGCCGTGCTGTCGCAATCCATAACGATCGAATCAGTTGATACAGAACCAACCTGGAGCGCATCAACAGGCAGTGGATCAACGAGTTCCGTCGAAGGGTCATCCGCGTACATACGGTAGGCTTTGACGTGGGCAAACCCCATACCATCACCCAACAGAAACACCACATTACGCGGTGTTTCAACAGGCGTCGGTGAACTGGAGACACAAGCAGTAAGGGTAAGAATAAATAAGGCACCGAAGGATGCCCGAAGCAGGTTTTTCATGCTGCCATTTTATGCTTTTTCTACGGCGATATCACGCCAATGTATAGCTGACCTCCACAGGATTTCCGGCACCCAGGTTTGTGGCTTCTGTCATGGCCTCAGCCAGGGATTTTTCCCGAACTTCTTCAACCATGCCCATGGGACCTTTGGAGAGTGCCTGTTATGCGTAAATCAGAAAAAACTCGCAAGTAGCGATTTTGCGCAAGCCTATACCAGTCTTTGTGATGCCTACAATTCAATCGCATAGCGAGATCGTAAAATACCAGATTTATCAAGCAAATTAGCAGGCTAGCGTCTATAATCATTATGCGTTCGCTGAACGCTATCATATCGCTGGATTATTCAGAAAAGTCTGCAAGATTAAATTAATGAGCTCCCGATCCGATAGCAGCCCAGATGATTCGTGGAGAAATTATATGCAGAAACAAACCACACACAAGGAACTGTACGATCCATTCGCTCACTACTCGCGTGGTGTTTTGTGCTTTGACAAAGAGAGATACACATTCATCGCATACCGCACGCCCTACCAGGCGCTTGACAAGAAGACGTGGAAAACGGAACGCGCGTTCACAGCTGACTACAATCGAATGATTGCCAGGAAATACTCAGCCTGAAAGTCAGCTTCCTTATACGGGATGACGTGTCTTTCGCACAAATACAAGGTTAACCTTTATCCTTTTTTAACTACTTCAGTGTTGCCAGTGCAGCGCTTTGGCTTTTTGCTCAAATGATTTTTGGGCGCTGTTACTCCAGGCGTCGCCACCTTCAAGTTCGAAAAACAATGGCTGGCGGGTCACTTTATTTGGGGCAATCTGATCCATTGTTGCAGCCTCGTACAGACGTCCGTTGATCATCGTATGGCTGACGTATTCAGAACGGTAAATATCTTCCAGCGGATTGCCGTCAACGATCATGATGTCTGCCAGTTTGCCAGCTTCCAGCGAGCCGATTTCATGGTCCATGCCGAGGCTGCCGGCGCCGTCGATGGTTGCGCCGCGCAGTGCCTCCCAAGGGCTGAAGCCGCCTTGTACCATTGACCATATCTCCCAGTGGGCGGCGAGGCCTTCGCGTTGGCCGTGGGCACCGATATTCACTCTGACACCCAGGTCACGCAACGCCTTGGCATTGCGCGCTACGTAAACATGGTTGTATTCAGAATCGGGTGCTTTGGGCCTGCGGATTGAGCGCGGGTAGACGATGCTTTTTGGGGTATAGCGCAGCAGGCGCGGGTTTTCCCACACATTGGTGCGGTCGTACCAGTATTCTTCGCCCCATAAACCACCGTATGAAACAACAAAGGTCGGCGTGTAGGCCGTTTCAAGCTGTGACCACAGTTGTTTTACATCGTCATAGACGTTCTGAACCGGTATGGAATGCTCCATGGTGGTGTGGCCGTCGACCAGCATGGTCATATTGTGTTGGAAGCGCATACCGCCTTCGGGGACCACCATCATGTCCAATTCTGATGCTGCCTGGATGATCTGCTGGCGTTGTTCGCGGCGAGGCTGATTATAGCTTTTCACCGAGATAGCACCGGCATCTTTCAAACGCTGTACATGAAACCGGGCGTCTTCGAGGCTGTTGGTTTCGGCACTATAACCGGGAACGTAGGCACCATAGAGAATGGTGCCCGTGCCGAAGCCCTGGACGCGACCAGTTGGCCGTTTTTTTGCAGCTCTGAAGCTGCAAAAAACTCACTGGTATCGTTGGACGGGTCGTGGATGGTGGTGACACCAAAAGACAGGTTGGATAGTTGTATCCAGTTTTGTTGTGGAGTGATTTCAGTGCTGCCCATGCTGCCGTGGGCGTGGGCGTCCACCAGGCCGGGTAATACCGTTTTGCCGACCACATCAAGTTGAAAAGCACCCGGTGGGATGTTGATTTCACTACGTGGGCCAACGGCTTTAATGCGATTGTTTTCAATGATAACCACACCACCTTCAATCACTTCGGATTGATGGTTGGCATCGCGCATGGTGACCACGCGTCCGCCCACCAGTGCGATGGTTCCCTGCGGCCGGTCACCCTGTTGCATGAAGGCCAGGTCCAAACCGGATTCAGCTGGCTCCGGCAGGGTTTCCGGTGCGCCTTGCAGGAATGCAAAGGCCTGGTTTAGCTCACGACGGTAGAGATAGCGACCATGTGACCAATCAATCGCCTGGCTATCTGCCGACCAGCGGAGGAACTCGCCACTGCGGGCGGATACTTGCCTGACGCTGAAATCTTCGGTATTGGCGTTCAGCGTAATGGTTTTACCGTTGCTGAAGAAGGGTGCCAGGTAGGTTTTAAAGTTCTCGGTAAAAGCCACCCAGCGACCGTCCGGCGATACCAGGAATTGTGTGCTTTTAGCGCCCTGTAAATGGTCGCGCTGGTCCTTTCCATTCAGGTTTACACTGCGTAGCAGTAATTCTGTTTCCAGTTTGCCGGTGTTCGTGGCAAAGAAAACACGGCTGGCATCAGCATTGAAGTGCGGGTTTGTGCCCTTTTTACTAAGCAGAACGGGGGGCTGTTTACCATCTGCAGGCACACGGTAAATTCCCGGGTTTTGCGACCATAAAGGTGATAACAGGTAACCGCCTTCCACCTTACGGAAAAGGACCTGTTTCCCATTTGCAGAAAATGCCGGTTCAATATAGTGGCCGGCATGGGGTGTTAACACCGTAGCTTTGCCGCCTTTAAGCCTGGTAATGCGCACCGAACCAAAATCCTGATCATTCCAAGTGGTATAAAGCACGGAGCGACCATCGGGCGCGACCACCGGATAAAACTCATAGTGATCGGTTTGCCGGGTCAGGCGATGTTGTTTGCCTGTACCCAGGTCTTTAGCCCAGATATAACCCAGCGCCTGGAAAATGACCTGTTTCTTGTCCGGTGTAAAACTTGCCCAACGAATCCCGTTCACCTCGAATTCATCCGCTGCCACCTTAACCTTGCTGCGTAGTGCAGGGCGGATTTTTTTAGTGGTTTTAACATGCACCGGGATCTCGCTGACAGCGCCATCGGCCACATTCACACGGTGAAACTTGCCCGCAGTCCAGAACGCAATTGACTTACCATCCGGCAACCAGGCAATCGCCGGTGCATTGCCTTCCGAACCACTGGATTCCTGCAGATCGCGCTCAAATCCGTCAAACACCAGCCTTTCCAGGCCGGATTCCAGATCCTTGACCATGATTTGTGTCACAAGGCCCAGGCGACGTTTCAGATAGGCAAGTGACTTGCCATCGGGTGACGGGGTAGGGCGAATCGCACCACCGGCTCCGCTGACCACGGTGCTGGTTTCGCCGGTAGCCAGCTCCAGTCGTTTGATCGCAAACACGGAACCGACCGAATTCTTGTTGTACTGCCAGATTTTCCCGGCAGTGATATCCGCACTGTAGTAGACATATTTCCCATCGGGTGAAAACACGGGTTCCGAACGATTTTTCTGGTCACTCTCAGCATTCGGCCGTTTCACCAGGTTCACGCCATTGCCACCGCCATGATGGAACATCCAGATTTCACCGGCCGGAATCGAGCGGGTGGAATAATAACCCTTGCGGCCGACCAGGTAGTCGCCACCCGGACTCCACGCAGGGTTATGCACCAGGTGTTCGGTTTCATCCGTTACCGCGTGTGCATCACTGCCATCCGCTTTCATTATCCAAAGGTTATCACCGCCTGCGCGGTCGCTGACAAAGGCTATCTGACTGCCATCCGGACTGAAGCGGGGCTGGTAGTTCCACTCGATGCCATGTGTCAAAGCCGTGGCTTCGCCGCCGCCAATAGATACCGAATAGATATCACCCAGCATATCGAACACCAGGGTTTTTCCATCATGGCTGACGGTCACATTCGACCAGGTCGTCGAAGTGGTATCGATGCTGATTTCCTGCGTATGGTACTGATCAGAGCTAACATCCCACTTGGCTTTATCTTCAGTATCATCTGTGGATTCGTCTGCAAAAACATACGGACTGAAAAACAAAAAAAGGCTTAACAGGAAACGCTGCATCATGGATTTCTCCCTGGAGGTTGTTATTATTTGGCTTATAAATGCGCTTATGATAGCCCATGGGTTAGTTTGATGTCCTTATGTAGATTGATGCAGGAATTTATTACCCGGATAAGCCTGGATGAATACACCATTTTGAAAATCACAAACAAACTAACGTCAACCTGGGTTAATCTAACCGCTGTCTTTTTGTGATGAAATCATGAGCCGAATGACGTTTTTCAACCATTACCTGCTTGCGTTGCTGGTTTTCAACCTGGCCGCCTGTTCATCATTACAAACGGTGAGTGTGGAAAGCGCCATGAAAAACTCGCCGCCGCGGGGTGTCGATTACGGCAGCCTGGTGCATATAAAAACATTTGATAAACGTACAGCAAAATTCCGGGTCACGGTGATCAATGCGGATGGCCTGGGAGGTAGTGAAAACTTCTATCGTTACGAAGATATGACCAGTCTTAAGGTAGAAACCCCAAAAAGCAATGATACTGATGTCTGGGCTATAGTTCTTGGCGTATTGGGCGTTGCCGCGCTTGTTTATCTGGTCGCCAATGCTGATTCTGTAGTGATTTGCTCCCCTTCACCTTGTGAACGACCGTAACGTAGTTGATAACTACCCGGTTCCAGTCATTGTTTTTGCCCACTCAGGGAAGCTGGTCACATCAATTTTGAATACGAGTGTTCCCCAAAAGTAGGTCACCAGGGTTGTGATCACCACGCCCACCAGGTTCAGCAGAAAGCCGGTTTTCACCATGTCTTTTATCTTCAACTTTCCGGTTCCAAAAACGATCGCGTTGGGTGGTGTGGCCACCGGCAGCATAAATGCGAGAGAGGCGGCCAGTGTCGCAGGTATCATCAAAAGCAGGGGGTTGATCTGAATACTGACGGCCATACCCGCCAGGATCGGCAGAATCATCTCGGTGCTGGCGATATTGGATGTCAGTTCGGTTAAAAATGACATCATTGTCACGATGACCGAGGTCAGTACCATGGGATGAGTGCCCGCCAGCCCGGATAGTTGCTCACCGAACCAGATAGATAAACCCGAATCCACAAAGCCTTTGGCCAACGCAAAACCACCGCCAAACAGGATCACGATATGCCATGGAAGACGGTTGGCCGTTTCCCAGTTCATCAGTCTTTCACCTTTTTGTGTTTTGGAAGGAATGATGAACAGGATGACGGCTATCAATATGGCCACCGTACCGTCATTGATATACCCCGGCTTATCGAATAGCTGCGACCAGCCCGGGATATTTACAAAGCCGATGTGAAAACCTGATCTGAAAACCCAAAGCAAGGCCATCACAACAAACAGGACGAAGATGATTTTTTCCTCCGGTTTTGCCTTGCCCAGCAGTTGGTATTCTTTCTTGAACTCCTCCCGGTCAACACCCTCCCACGGTTGCTTTGGTTTATACATAAAAAACAGCAACAGCCAAGCTGCAATGAAAACCAGCACGGTGATCCATATTGCAAAAATGAGCCAGTCGGCAAATGATATTTCCGGCATGGCCGGGAAAATGATATTTGCGATTCGCGCAAAGGACAGGTTGGGTGGCGTACCGACCAGTGTTGCGATACCACCGATGGATGCCGAGTAGGCAATGCCCAGCAACAGGCCGACGGAATAGGTCCCCAATTTTGCCTTGCCCAGTATTTCTTCAAGCTTGTAAATAATTGAAAGGGCGATGGGGATCATCATCATGGTCGTGGCCGTATTCGACATCCACATCGACAGGAAGGCAGTTGCCACCATAAAACCCATCAGTATTCTTCCGGGACTGATGCCAAAAAACATCAAAACCTTGATCGCGATGCGCCTGTGCAAATTCCAGCGCTCCATGGCCAGGGCCATCAAAAAACCGCCTAAAAAAAGGAATATCAAGTGGTTGAAATACATCGCCGAGATGGTTTTCCCGTCTACAACCCCAAACAACGGAAAAAGCACAACGGGTAGTAATGCTGTCACAGCCAGTGGTATGGCCTCGGTAATCCACCAGATGGCCATCAATATGGCGATGGCCAGTGTGTAAGTGATTTTTGGGTTTTCGGGTGCCAGGTCGCCAAACAGGATAAGTGACAGGCTGATCAGCGGTGCAATGACAAGAGCAGCCAGCTTTACTTTTGAATTTCCCCGCGTTGCATTCATGGTAGTTTTAAGTTCGACTTCCTGGTCAGCTGGGCTGCAACTTTAGCAGTAAGTCAGGGCTCACGAAATCAAAAATATAAAATTGGCTACTACTGCTTCCTGTATCCCGCAAGAATTCAAACGGAGTTACCAGATGAAGCTTGTTAAAACACTGATCATGTTACTGCCCTTTGCACTGTTTGCCTGTAAACAAGGTGAGGACGCAGCCGTATTGCTCAACGCTATGCCTTAAAAGATGCAAGGCAGGCACATAGTGATCTTGAAGCCAGGAAGACAACTGGGTCGACTGCTTTCAGTTGGATAGCAGTCCTTTTATCCGGATCGGGTTTCCCGAATTCAAAGGTGCTTTCTGAAGAACCCGAGCGTGCGCGACCAGGCTAGCTCTGCCTCCTCAGGGGCGTACCGCCCGGTAGAGTCATTGTGGAACCCGTGGTTGACTCCTTCGTACGTATAAGCAACGTATTCGGCACCGTTTTCCTTGAGTGCGGTTTCGTAATCGGGCCATGTAGCGTTAACCCGTTTGTCGAGGCCACCAAACTGGAGCATCAGTGGGCCCGTCACATTGCCCTGGAGTTCCTCGGACGCGGGAGTGCCGTAGAAAGGCACACCGGCATCCAGTTCATCCGGGATTACGGCAGCGAGCATGTTCACGATGTAGCCGCCGAAGCAGAAACCCACCGCCCCGAGCTTGCCGTTTCCCGATGGGTGGCTTTTCAGGAACCGGGCTGCGGTGATGAAGTCCTCCTCGATTTTTGCCCGATCCAGACTGCGCTGCATGGTGCGGCCTTCATCGTCGTTGCCGGGGTAGCCACCCAGGGGGTGCAGCGCATCGGGTGCGAATGCGATAAAGCTGGCCTTGGCCAGACGTCTGGCAACGTCCTTTATATACGGGTTCAGGCCACGGTTCTCGTGAACCACCAATACCATCGGCGCAGGGCCTTTCACCTTCGATGGAATGACCAGGTATCCCTGTCCTTCACCATGCCCCGATGGCGAAGGAAACTTTTCGTATCGGGCCCTGATGTCTGGATCATTGAAGGAAACCTGTTCGGCCTCAGCATAGTTGGGCATTAAGGATGCGGTCAGAACACTCATGCTGAAGCCGGCTGCGGCCAGACCGGACAGGCGGGAAAGGAACGTCCGGCGGTCGATGAATCCGTGAGCATATTCGTCGTACCAGTCGAAGGCCTCTTGTGGGATCGGGCGGTTTGGTGCGGGAATGGGAGTGCCGGCATATTTCTCGGCCATCGTAAGTCTCCAGTCTCTAATTAGGAGAGGTACTTTTACATCAATGGTAAAGTGAAAATCAAGGTTGAGGTTAAAATCGTCCCAGGCTTCGCCTTCGATCTAATCGCGAAAATTATGTTCACATGAACTACGCGAATATCCGTTACTGGGTTCCTATAGAACTGAACTTCTATTCTGTGCCGAGACGTTTTCGGCCACATTCTCAAACATCATCACCCTACGCTGTACCATCGCGGCGAATTGCGGGCGTCATTGTGATATTCATTACAGAATGGTCACCACCAATCGGGCCGATCGGCGTTAACCAGCTTTTTTGGTTGGCGGTTTTTTCGCAGGCTCGTAGTCACCAATTTGGCGTTTCAACGGACAGATCGAAAAAACAGGGCATTTCTTGCAGCCTACGGCAAGGGCAACGGGGCAAAGTGTCATGATGTTCTCCAAAATTTGACGTGTAAACTGATCGTTTCGCGATTATTCGTGATGAAGGCCAGCAAAGTATGGATGTACAGAATAACACCAGCCATCTCCATATACTCCTCCAACAAAAAGGGCACACTTTGTCGAGGGGTATTTGATGTGGGTCAACGAGGGGGTGAGTTAATCCTTGAAGCGGTTATCTGAGAACAAAGCTGCAGGCTGTTTGATCTGTTACGACCCGGTAAGGAAAAACGAATTGACGAACTGCCCAATACCCGGAGATTTCTGGCAATATGGGATTTATTCTACATATACGCCGGTTGTTGGCCGGTTGGTACTGGGATTATTGATCGGATACAGGGTTACGTAGCGTGTCAATGATAAAGCAGGATAGGTGGTGACGAGCAGGTGGAGACTAAAATGAAAAACACGGGCAATAGCAAGAACATGAAATGGTTGATGACATTGTGTCTGCTTGTGCTTCCAACCACGATATTTGCAGGCAATTCAAGCTACGCAGCACTGCTTGAGTTGTTTGAGGACTGGCGCAGTTTTGAACAACCGCCTTTGTTCAATGACGCCCCGGACTACACGATTGCCACCACCACCCAACGGCATGGTGAACTTGAAAGTTACCAGGCACGCCTGATGGCATTTGATATTGAAGCCTGGTCCATTGCTCAACAAGTGGACTGGCATCTGGTGCGGGCCGAAATGAACGGCATGGATTTCAATATCAGGGTGCTGAGGCCCTGGGCGCGGGACCCGGCCTTCTACACCTCTTTGTGGACCGCTCAAAGTGACACGCCCGCACACGAAGGGCCGACCCATCACGCACTGATTGATCTTTGGACCTACCGTTTTCCGCTTGACGAAGCATCTGAAGCCCGTTTGACCGCCGAGCTTGAAACCATCCCGCCACTGCTGAGCCAGGCGCGTGAAAATCTTATTGGTAACGCCCGTGAATTGTGGATTGCAGGCATCAAGAACATTGAGAATCAGCGGGACACGCTTGGCGAGTTGGCAGCCAATACACAAAATGCCGGGAAGCAATTTAAAGCAGCAGTCATTGCTGCCAGCAGTGCAACCAATGCTTTTATTTTGTGGCTTGAAGAACAGGTTCCTTCAAAAACCGGGCTCTCCGGTATCGGCAAGGACAATTACACCTGGCAGTTGCAAAACGTTCATCTGGTGCCGCTGACCTGGGAGGACGAGGTCGCGTTGCTAAAACGCGAACTGGATCGCGCGCGATCAATGCTGGCACTTGAAGAACACCGCAATCGTGATCTGCCGCCACTGGTGGCGATCTCAAGCCCGCGGGAGTATCAGTTGCGAGCTGATGAAGCCGTGCTGAGATTTACTGCATTTCTTAAGGAACACCAAGTGCTGCCTGAATATGATTATATTGAGCCGACACTTCGAGCACATACCGGCTCATTTGTGCCGGTTGAATCCCGGAACTTCTTTGCAACGGTGGCACATTATGAACTACTGGCCCTGTGGACCCATTGGTATCACTGGTTTGATTTGGCAAGAATGGAAGCGCAGCCGCACAGCAGCCCGATTCGGCGTGGACCTCTGCTTTACAACATTTTTGACAGCCGCTCTGAGGGCATGGCAACCGGCTTTGAAGAGATGACTATGCACGCCGGTTTGTTTGATGACAACCCGAGGGCCAGGGAAGTGGTTTGGATCATGTTGGCGCAACGTGCCGCCCGGGGCCTGGGCTCTTTGTATGCGCAAGCCAATATTTTTACTCTGAAAGAAGCTAGAGATTTTCATGTGGCAATGACGCCGCGCGGTTGGATGCGCGATGATCTGGACTTGTTGGGCTTTGAGCAACTGCTGTATTTGCGCCAGCCAGGTTACGGCACCAGTTATGTTACCGGCAAGTATTTGATCGAACGAATGCTGGGTGAAGTGGCTAAAATCAAAGGCGATGACATGAGTCTTGCCGAATTTTTCGCCGCGGTCGATGAACAAGGCGTGATACCCGTATCATTGATTCATTGGCAGTTGACCGGCAACAACGATCAAATAAAGCAAATGAATCAATAGAAAAGTCCGCATAAGCCCGTGGGCCATAAGTCAGGACCATAATGCAAAAGAAATCCAGGGTAACAACTACAGAAAAAAATGACGCCTGACACCGCCATGGCAGTGATCCGCAAGATTGGTGGTGCTGGCCATTGCCAGATACTCACTCACTGCGAATTATCAAAACAACATCAGGCCATGCACGCCAGCCACAGTTCCAAATACTGTGATCAGGCTTAATAACAAGAGAACCTTGTGCATCCTATGAAGTAATGCAAATGCCCGATCGCTGTTTTCTGCAGCCATCATCTTGAATCGTCGGTGGAGAACCAACGGTTCTAAAACAAACAAGACCAGCGTGAAAATCAGCCAAATCAGTGTCATTAAATGAATCCACCAAAACTCCAGGTGTTGGAAGCGCTCCCAGGCTTGCATGTAATCCAACATGTAGAACCCCGTAAGGCCTGTGATCAAGGTGACCATCCTGGCCTGGAAAGCAAACTTGCCCTCCAGTTGCTCAAAGAGCGTCAATCGCTTATCCGTATCCGTCATTTTTTTCAGCGAAGGGAGCAGGGTGGTGGTTACGAAAGCTACTCCACCAATCCATAGCACGACACCCACAACATGAAGGGCGCGAGCCAATCCAAAATAAACAAAATCTTCCATATTTTTATGTAACTAAAAGTCGAACCTTAGCCGGAGACTCCCATAACCTGTCCTTTGAGTCCTTCTCTAGCAAAATGTATCCGCCCCTTTATCCGAAAATATCCTGCCAGGAGGGGAGATAGTTATTTCCACACCCTGGACGGAGACGATCATGTCTGCTCCGCACCGGATTCTTGTGCCCTTGGGCAGGCCTTTTAGATGGTAAACCACGCCCTATAGATAGGGGGCATCATCGGGGTCGTACTCGGCCTCGACGCTAGCGCTCGGGGGTAGTTTGGCCATTGCCTCTCGTAGCATCTCGACGTGTTCGGACTCCTCGTCTCGAAGCTCGGTGAACAGTGTCCTGACCTCGGGGTCAGTGATGCCGGGCAAGGCCAAGTCGTAGAAGTCGTAGGCCTTCTTCTCAGCGGCGAGCCCAACCTCGAACGCCTGGACCGTGGACATGCCGCGGCGCGGCGCCCCCATTTCCGGGGCCTCGACATCGTAGAGGTCGTCTAGCTTCAGCTTCATGGGGGTCTTACCAAACAGAGCCATGCGTCGGGCGAGCAGCTCAGTTCCGTGCTTGGCCTCGTTCTCAGCCATCGAGGCGAAGAAGGATCCAGCATCATAGCCGCCGCCGGTGCGGCCGATCTGTGAGGCGAACATTTTGTAGCGCTGGTGCGCTTCCTCCTCCATCAGAGTCGCGAGGTCGAGGGCGTCCATTAGGCTGAGCTTGGACAGGTCTAGACTGGTGGACATTGAAATTGACTCCTGTGTTGGGTTTGACGTTCCGAAGCAGCCCATCGGCTGCGCCTCAAGCGATTCGCACCAGCCGAGTCCCGTTTGCGGGCCCAGCGGCTCTTGAAACGGCGCGATTATAACACCGCGGAGTGGATTCGCGCGACATTGCGAGGTCGGACGCTTCGTAAGTTTGTCGCTATCCACTCCGCCCCGGGATCGGCGCGGCACAATCTGTCCAAAGTGCTTGAAGTTCGACGTAATCACACCACGGAGGCGGGTCAGGCTCAGCGGCGTATCTCTTCCATCGTCACCCTGGGTACATTGATCAGCGCAGCCATCAGGTGACCATTGATGCAGACTGGGACAAAGTGCGGTGCCTTATAGGGCCTTCGGTTTGGGCCCCAGTCGTCGTATCTTTTTTCCGTCCGTGTCAGTCGTCTGAATATATTGCTTGAAATGCTGAATGAGTACCTCGGTGCAATCACGCTGCCATCGTCTGCGATCTCGAACAACCTTTCTGGCGGGTATCTGGAGGCCATATTGAGGGTATTACTACTGCAAAAATTGGTCACCCTCACCATATCCTTGCTGAGCCACGCAATATCCATACGGGCACTGTTGGCGATATCCAGGAAGTCCTGGTTCTGTCCGGCATCCTCCATGAGGACGTCGATTGCGGATAAAAGATGGCCGTCTTCCTGCTGATATTTGTCCCGTGCCGTGACGCCTGAAATGCTCCCCCAGACAATTGGTGGCAGCACCTCCAGAAACAACGTTTCAGTCACCTTTATCTTGGCCTGCACAATCGCAACTTGTGCACTCAAATAAGGGTCTTCGATACTCAAAATCTCGGCCAGTTCAACGGCTTCCCGCATGTATTCTTCCAATACAATATAGCCGGATTCGTATGCATGAGTGAGGGAGCTCATACCAGAATTGATCAGGGTTTCGCCGCCCGGGTCTTGGAGCTCGACGCCAGCTGTGTCGGCAGAGAGCGCCCCCTCCAGCGCACGGGCCTGGGTTAACCTGGACGTGATTCCCATCAGGGTTCTCACATACAGAGTAGTCTCGTGCTGGTCGTTCTTGCGCAGGACCTCCAGGGCGTAGTCAAAGTACTTTTGGGGTTTGCCGATACCAATGTCCCGGTCAACATAGGCCTCGCCGAGGTTCAGGTTTATCTCAAAGAGCTGAATGCCATGCTCCCCAAAGGCATTAATCCCCCGCTGGCGGGCTGTCTTGAGGATGGAGACGGCTTGACGGATGTCGCCTTCCTTGTGGAGCAGGTTGCCATAGCGCTGCGTCAGGGCCACCGTCAGGGGGGCATTTTTACCCTCGGTCTTTTCGATGTAGTCCAAAACAAATTTGGCCGCTGCTGCGTGCTTGCCGGCGGCCTTGGCAGCTTCATAGTTGTTCACCATTTCTGTTTTGGCCGCACTCAGACCGTCGTTGGTGTTGTTCTGTGCTGAAACAGGAACAGAAAGAGAGGCTAGCCCCACAGCCAGCCCCACAATCAAGGCGGATAAATTCGCACCACCGTACTGGTTGATCACCATCGCCAAGCTTTTCATTGAGTGAAATTCCCATTCCCGTGTATAGGAAGTATAGACCAGCTTTTCCGGGATTCAGCCAAGTATCAGGAACTGGAATATTTGGGTTCAGAGAAAATCTTTTGTGAAGTGTTCACAATCGGTCTTTCAAGGTCTGCATTGGGCCGACTCCAGTTACACGTTGTAACCGCAGCCAGTAAGCAGTTATTCACCAGGGTTAAATTTCAGTGATGCCTATAACCGGACCCGGCCATGAGCCGACATTTAGGAGAACAAAATCCGCCCCGCCCACCACCCCTATTGGGGCAGTTTCACCTCAAACTTGATCGCGTCTGCCCATCGTAGGCCATGTGTACGGCATTAATAGCGGGCTGTAAAATGCGGAATGGAGTAATGCCGTAGTGTTGATTCTATTCAAGACGTACCATAAGCATGTTCTATTGTAGGGAGTGAGTTCGCCCTAATTCGGTTAAGCTCTTCTTTTTTATTCATTACTTCTTTTGCGGCTTTTTTATAAAATGGCCGCAATGATTTTTTCAAATGCGCCAAGACTTCCCTTGTAGGGAATTTCCTTCAGGCAACTGAAAATTGCCAATGCATAAGTTATATCATATTGAGATAGGGCATTGTTGCGTTCTACTGCTGGGCCCGAGCAACTCCCACATGAACGTATCTTTACCGTATTGGCGCTATTTGCCATCATTAAACCAAACCCCATGAAGACAGCAACAACCTCCGTAATATGAGGCCAGTTTTCTACTCCACCGGGTGGTGGTTCTTGCGACATGCTACCCAGGTAATGCGCCAGTACATGGGCAAAATCGGCAATGAGAACTTCGGAATCTCGTAATTGACCTGGATTATAGGCAATAAGTAGTTGATGAATGGCCCCACCAGTAGGCATGATTCCTTTTGAGCCACGCAATGCTCCCTTTATATCTATTTTAGGTGATTCAATGGGCATGTCTTCAGCCATGTTTGTTAGTTTGGTTGGCCAATGCTTGAGTCCAGCATGTTCTTTAACCTGGCTGAAGATCAGATTAGCCATGCCATGAACACTGTTTTCCCTACCCGGAAAATGTTGGTTAGATGGTGTTACCAGAATAGTCTCATCATAAAAAACTCTCGCATCTAGATTTCTCAATGCCCAGGTAAATGTATCAAACAACCAGAATGTCGTTTCTTCATCGAGAAGTGCTTTAGGTTTTAATAATTTAGAAAACATATCTACTCTATTGATATTATAAACTGGTCAAAATATTACAGAATTTGGGTATTTATGATAGCACTCGTCAGCCCAAGTGATGTGGCTCTTGCTTCGGTTCTCTTAACTTGCATTGGATTCCACTTACTAGACCTCGCGGAGTGGGAATATCCATACGCGTTAATTCACGAGCTACACCCGAGAATGATTCAACGCCAGCTTCTCTTATCTCAACAAACCGAAATGTCCGCAGTTGGCCGAGGCTGTGTGAAAACCCAAAACCAAAAACGTCAAGTGGGAATCATTCTCTATATTTATCTGTTTCAGAGCTTGATGTGGGGTTTATATACCTAAAAAGGCAGATGGATAGCTCGCATTTTAAGTATTGTCCCAAAAACAACGACCGCCAAATAGATTTCACACAGCCTCGGCCAGCGGACCAAGAAATAGCTCAGTTTGAGGCCTCAGTCAGGAACCGTTCACAGGTTCCCTCGGCCGGTTGCCAGACATCTACATATGGATTGTTGGTACAGACAATATCAAGGAATTTTTTACGCTCACGGGTCTGCCGGGCTTCCTGGCTTCCTGGCTTGCAAGTATTGGAGCGAATCCTGGGTCGTCATATAGTGTTTGCAGATAGGCTTCTTTGGGTAAGATGAAATACCCGTCCTCTACCGCTTTGGCAATCAACACCAGGCCCTGCTCGCGATCGTCCGCCAGAAAGGCTGCAAGGCCTTCATCATAGTCAACGTTTGAGTTGCATACGGGGCCCGGTCTTCCCCGAAATCATTAGGGCCTCCTGCTCAAGTCCAATGGCGGCGAATTCGTTGCGTAATTCGCGTATGCTTAAATTTCTCCCTGGTAGAATCCGCAAGGCTTCCAGATCGCCCAGGATAAACTTTTGTCGGTTTCGGAAGCTTATAACAGGAGAAATTAATGAAGCTCTGGTCTAGCTCTCTGGCAGCCATTGTCTGGCTTCCCTTGGCCCTGGTTGTCGGATGTTCTTCGAACGAGCCAATTCCGGACCTCGATGCT
>PVMK01122048.1_pt1 | contig 41963 bp, 48 predicted proteins | sample 1853481 | NCBI WGS metagenome assembly PVMK01 (sample SAMN08533507, study PRJNA380276) | Marine sediment metagenome, whole genome shotgun sequencing project.
AAAATATAAAAATTGAAGAAGATCTTGCACACCAAATTTGGGCAAGAGGTGCAAAACACCCTCCAAGAAAAATCAGAGTTAGAATGAGTAAGACTGATGATGGTTACATTTTAGTTTCAAGATTTGATGCTGAAGCAGAAGCTGAAGTTACTCCAGATAAAGAAGGAAAGAAAATTGAAAAAACCGTAGAACCACCTAAAGAAGAAAAGAAAGAAGCTCCAAAGAAAGAAGCTCCAAAGAAAGAAGCTCCAAAGAAAGATTAATTTCTAGTTTTAAAAAAATTTAGATGATATTATTCTAATTGATACAAATCAAGTTTGCAATCAATACTACAATCAGGATTTGACCAATCAAGTGTATCCTCTTGTGGAATAACTCCTAATGGATCATAGTTTTCAAACTTGGTCATTCCCTGAATTGTGGAAAGCATAACAATCTTTGATTCTGCTGAAGAAGACGATGTCAATTCAACTTGAGAATTATTTTCATTTAAAATTCCACTGGTCATATTTGTGATAGAATTTAATACTCCAACAGGAATGTTTTCCCCTCCTGCGACATAAAGCAATGAACGTTTTACAGATTTTGGTGAGGTGGTTCCATAAAGCATTTTGAGTGAGTCTCTGAGTGATTCTTCAATATTTTGTCCTTCTTTACTTGCAGTTAGGATGTTTGTTTCAGTAGATATTTCCGAGGAATTGAGTGAATTAATAACATGAATCATTGCAGAATTTGCAATATCGTAACACGCTTTGAGGCTTAGGTCTGGATTACTCTCAAGAAGTGAATCATTATCCAAAACTATTGTACAATCTGAATTTGCTTCGAGTCTTTTTAGAGATATACCAGAGTTGAAAATTCTATCTTTTTCATATTTGAAGGGCATAATGGCAAAGGAAATTAACCCAACATCTGAATCTCTGCATATTTCAGATACCACTGGGGATATGGCAGAACCAGACTTTCCAGCTAGATTGGCCATGAGAATAATTGTTGAATAATTGGAAATTGTTGACTTTATTTCTTCTAAAACTTTGTAAGTTGAGCCTCGAATCAATTGAACCGATGGATTGACAATTGAGCCAGTTGAGATTGCTATTGTTTTACAGTCTACCTGCAGATCTTTTTGATCGTTGCTGACAACAAGGCAATCAGAGTTTACAATATTTTTGGCTTGAATTGCTAGTTTTGAGCCTGCTCCTCCTAAACCTATAACTAAGATCGGCTCTTTTACTTGAAAACTCATTCTATGACATATTCTATGGTTTAGATAAAAAACCTTCTTACGTTTTTTTAATCAAATTTTCGATCTAAAAAATTTAGCTTACGATCTTTCCAACAAGGCTATGCAAGCTAACATTTGTGATCTCTACAGCATGTGTCTGCCCCATCTCTACACTGTCATCTACAAAAATCGATTTGTAAGCAAAGTTCCTTCCTTTGATTCCTTTGTCTGTTTTCTCGTCAAATAATACCTCTCCTTTCCAACCAATCCATTTTTGATTATTCTCAAGGGAAATCTGATTAATAATCTCAAAAATTTTCTTGCTTCTCTTTTTTACTTCCAACACATCAATTTGCTCCCATTCAGCAGCTTCAGTACCAGGCCTTGCACTATACTTTGAAAGATTGACAATGTCTGGTCTTGTGTCCTCTAGTAATTCTACTGTTTTCTCAAAGTCCTCATGTGTTTCAGAAGGAAAACCTACTATCACATCAGTTGAAATGGTAAATTCAGGAAATCTGTCTCTTGCTTTTTTTACTATGTCTCTAAAGGTTTCTACAGTATGACCTCTTTTCATATCGTTTAACACTTTATTGCTACCGCTCTGTACTGGAATGTGGAGAAACTTGTAGACTTTGTCACTATCAAATGATTTGATCAAATTATCTTTTATTCGGACCATATACATGGGGTTCATCATTCCTACTCTAATCTTAAACTCATGAGGAATATCTACAACTGTATCAATAAGGGACGGTAAATCCGTATTGATATCAAACCCATAACATCCATTATCAGTTGACGTTAACCAAATCTCTTTACACCCATCAGTGATTTCAGTTTCAATTTGCCTTACAATGTCCCCAATTCTATAGCTAGTCAAATCTCCTTTGGATAATTTAGTCTGGCAGAAGGTACATTCACTCATGCACCCACTTGCTATCTCTACAATTCCTACCACTGGATTTAGCCTCACCTTTGGAAGACCAATTTTTGAAAGGTCAGAGTCCTCCAAAGCAACCTGCTTTGTTCCTTTTAAGGTGGACTCTATTACCTGTAATGTCTTTCCAAGTGAATTTGGTCCCAACAAACTTGCATTTTCTGAGAATCTCTCAACAGTTGATTTTTCAGCTTTTGGAAGACATCCAGCTACTACTAGCGGTTTTGTTTTTAATGATTTTATTCTATGAATCATCTTATTTGCAGTAGAATCTTTAACTGAGCAAGTAACTATGATGTTCAAGTCAGACTCTGAAGAATTATCAACAAGTGTGTGACCGCCATTTAAAATTAATCCTGAAATCATCTCTGAATCTGAAAAACTAGCAGAGCATCCATATGCTTCAACAAAAATCTTTGCCATGATTTATCCAAACAAAGAATCGATTTCTTTGTTACTCATTAATTTCTTGGAAACAACTAACTCCCTTATTGTTTTACCTGTTTTCAGAGATTCTTTGAACAATTCTGCAGATTTGAGATACCCAATTTTTGGTGTAAGTAAAGTAACAATGACTGGACTGTTTTCAATGTCTCTTCTCAACTTTTCTTTATTTGCAGTCAGCCCATCGATTAGGTTTGCTGAAAATATCGGTAAGAAATTTTTCAGCATATCAGTTGACTCTAACATGCACTTTAACATTCCAGGCAACATTACATTTAGCTCAAATTGGCCGCCTTGAGCTGCATTAGAGACCGCAGTGTCGTTTCCAATTATATTAAAACAAATCATATTCATACACTCTGCTAATGATGGATTTATTTTTCCTGGCATGATTGATGAACCCGCATGAACAGCAGGTATGCCTAATTCTGCTAATCCTGCTATTGGTCCTGAGGCCATTAATCTAATGTCGTTTGCAATCTTGTTTATTTCAAGTGCCAAGTTACGTAATGCTCCAGAAAGACTTGATACTGCAAATTTACTTTGCAAAGCAAACTGCATATCTTTTTCAGGCATTATAGGGAGTTTAGAAATTTTTGCGAGTTCAGATATAGCAATTTTTCTGTATACTTTTGAAGCGTTTGCCCCAGTACCCACTGCTGTCCCTCCTAGTGCAACATTTTGCAATTCTTTTTGAGCAACAATAATTGCATTTCTTGCTTTTGTAATTGATGTAACATATGCTGTAAACTCGCTTCCAAGCGTAACAGGAAGTGCATCCATCAAATGAGTCCTTCCTATTTTTTTAAATGATAAAAATTGTTTTGATTTTTTTGTTAATGATTTAATTAATTTATCAATTGCAGGAATGGTATCTTTGAGATTCATTAGAATTGCAACATGCATAGCAGTAGGGTATGTATCATTACTTGATTGTGACATGTTTACATGATCATTTGGGTGCAAGTATTGATACTGGCCTTTTTTCTTGTGAAGAATTTCTAATGCAACATTGGCGATAACCTCATTTGAGTTCATGTTAAAGGCAGTTCCAGCCCCCGAATTAATCATATCCACTACAAACTGATCAATGTGTTTTCCAGATAGTATCTTATCACATGCTGCAACTATTGCTTTTCCACGTTTTGTATCTAGGGCTCTTGTTTTCATGTTTGCAACTGCTGCTGAGCGTTTTATCATCACAAAAGATGTTATCAGATTCTCATGTGCCCTATTTCCGGTAACATGGTATTGTTTTATCGCTCTACCTGTAAATGCTCCATAGTATGCATCTGAAGGAATCTTAACTTTTCCCAGGGAATCCTCATCTAATCGAAATTTCAAGACAATGAACCTTATTTTTCCCATTATTCATTCTTTTTCAGAAAAATTCATAAGTTCATAAAATACCGGTAATGCCAATTATTATAAAGGGTTCACTAGTCATCGGACTTTATGAATAAGCGTACTAGTATGCTCTTTACAATTGCAGCAGTAGCTGTAATGGGAGCAACCTTATTCGGAAGCACATACACACAAACCCAGATTACTGGACAATCTCTTGATGCATCAAAATTAAACATTGATGTATTGGAGCAAATCCATCAAATGGGCGGTTTACAGCTCGTAATGCCACAAGCATTTGCAGAGACTGATTGTGGTGCACTTGAATCAACTGGACGAACTGTCGTTGAGTTTAACCTCACTGGCGAAAGTGTTGAACTTCCAATTATGGGAGGTAAAACCTTTAACGCAATGACTTTTAGTGGACAAGTCCCAGGACCAACACTAAGAGTTACACAAGGTGACGTTGTAAAGATGACACTTACAATTCCAGATGATGAAAGGGTAGGTCACGGTAACGACATGCACGCATCACAAATAACAGCATTAGCTTTTGACTCCGTTAATCCTGGAGAATCAAAGCAATTCTGTTATATTGCAGAAGCTGCAGGTGTTTTCAAATACCACTGTTCTGGTGTTCACCTTGTTGGAATGGACCAACATGTCCTTTCAGGCATGTATGGAATTGCCATTGTTGATCCAGCAAATGGATACAAGAAACTAATGGTAGAGAAAACAAGTGGTAGCGGTCAGTTAGATAGACAATTCTATTCTGCTGATGCATTAGAGTTTACACTGCAATTCAACCAGTTGTATTTGACTGACGGCAATTATGATGCTGGAAAGATGTTCGATCATCATACCACTGCAACAGTTGTCAACGGAATGCAATTTGGTTATACTCCAAATATGTTACATAATCTCCTCATAACAGGGGATGCAGACAAGAACTTCTTTGTAGTACAACCATGGACTGGTCTTGACCAAAAACAGTATCAATCACAACTCTTGTACGTTGAAAATGATCAACATGTGAGACTCTTTATTGAAAACCACGGTAACGAACCATTATTCTTCCACATTGTTGGAGAAATACTTGATAGAGTTACACAAGGCAATAGAGTACAATCCGCAGCAACTGAGACATGGTTGCTTGGTGGCTCACAGAACATGATCGCTGATATTGTATTTGACGAACCAGGAGTCTATGCACTAGTAAACCACGACTATGCCGCAATTTACACTGGCGGACTTGGCCTTTTCGTTGCAGGTGATCCTTTTGGATTGAATCCAAGATTGGTTAACGCAGGAATTCTAACAGAACCTGTTCCATCATATGCATATGCATTAGGTAATCCAAGCGATGCTGTTCCCCCAATGGGAATGAACAGTATTGCACACCCAGCAGTAAATGTTCATGGTCTCTACACTGATGAAGTAGCTTCTGAAATGATAGATGCAGGTATGATTCCTTTATGGGAAGTAATACCAACATTACCACCAGTACCATAGATAGGTACTAACTTCAATCTTTTTCTATTTTTTTATTGTTTAACTCATAATGATTATATTCAGTGAATAAAGGCAACCCTTGCATGGGCTTTGATGAATCTGTTTTAATTTGTGACGAAGTTGATCCAGTTTTAAATAAAATTTTGCAAGATAATGGTTTGAAAGTTTCTTATGAGCCAACTATTACATCTGAACAAATCTTAGAAAAAATTTCCACTTACAATATTGTAATTGTTAGAAGCAGAACAACAATAACAAAAGAAATTATTGAAAAAGCAGAACATTGTAAAATTATTGCACGTGTAGGAGTTGGCCTTGATAACGTAGATCAAGAAGCAGCTAAAGCAAAAAACATTCGTGTAATTAATGCAGTAGAAGGGGCAATGAATGCTGTTGCCGAATTGGTTTTAGGATTTATGCTGTCATTAGCTCGACAAACTACAAGAGGTGATAGAGAAATACGAAATGGTAAATGGTTAAAAAAAGAATTAAAGGGAACAGAACTTCGTGGAAAGTATCTAGGTATTATTGGACTGGGAAATATCGGAAAAAGATTGGGAAGACATGCCAAAGCACTAAACATGAATATTATTGGCTACGATGTTGTTCCAATTGATGAAGAATTTTCAAAAGAAGTAGGTTTGATGAAAGCTGATCTTAATACTCTTTTACAAAGTTCTGATTACATATCAATTCATGTACCGCTATTGGATTCTACATATCACATGATTGACTCTCAAAAAATATCCATAATGAAAAAAACTGCAAAAATTATCAACACTTCTAGAGGCGGTGTAATAGATGAGGATGCGCTCTATGAGGCCCTCAAAAGTGGGAACTTGGGCGGAGCTGCATTAGATGTTTTTGAAAAAGAACCTGCAACTGATCATAAATTAACTGAGTTAGATAATGTCATTCTTACTCCTCACATCGGTGCTCAGACTAAAGAGGCACAATCTCTAGCTGCAAATGTAATTGGAGAAAAGATTATTCAGATTCTCCGAGGCGTAATTTGAGTCTAAAAATATTCTCTGCTTGAATCAAAAATAATTAAAAAAGCTTGACTGATACGTGATTAAATGTCATCTTATTCTTTTTAACATCAATTTCGAGGAAAATCGTTGTTGAAAAAATCCGGGCATAAATAATCTACAAGCTGAACATCACAGAACTATACCTAATTTGAACTCAATTCTAATAATTTCACTTGGATTAATTTTTGTAGCAATTTTATCATCAACCTTAGTTTATGCAGAAACTGTCTCTGTAAGTGTTGAAGGAAATACATTTGATGTAGAATACATAGGGGATGGTGTTTCTGTATCTGGAATAGAGCCGGATCTAGACTTTGTTTCTTTGATATTTACTGTAGATGTTACTAGTTCTCCTGGAACTTTGGAAGTTACTTTTGAGAGAAGTTTTTTTGATTCTGTATATCAGGGAAGCGATGACGACTTTATCGTTTTAGCTGATGGGGATGAACCTTCTTATTCTGAAACTGAAACTACTGAACAAACTAGAACATTGAGCATTACTTTACCCTCTGGAACTGATGAAGTGGAAATTATTGGTTCTGTATTTGGAACTCCCGCACCAGAACCAGTAGCAGAACCCGCACCAGAACCAGTAGCAGAACCAACTACTGTACCTATAGAAGATGTAGAAGATATGCCACAAACCGAATGTGGCCCAGGTACTATTCTAAAAGATGGTGTATGTGTACTAGATGAAATGTGTGGCCCAGGTACTATTCTAAAAGATGGAGTTTGTGTTATCAAGTCCACACCAATTACTACCGCCTCTCCCAAAGCATTAGGTAAAGAATTGATTTATGGTTTTATGGCAGCATTTGCTATTGCTGGTGGTATTGGAATAATACTTGGTTTGATATCCAAAGCGAGTAAATCATCTTAATCATTCTTTTCACAAGAGGATTCTTCATCCATCATATTTGTAAAATCAAAACCAGATTGTGTGATTGTATTTTGATAAGGTATAACTCCTATTATTCTAGTTTCAAAGTTTGTTATCACTACCATCTTGCTTGGATCTAGTCTGAATGGTATTTCACCTGCAAACTGTCCGTCCATATGCATGAAAATATACTGTGCTTCAGAAAAATTTTCTGAGGAAAAATTTACATCCAGAATTTCTGAGGTGTTTGGACTGATTGTTGTTGGCCCTATCTCAAAAACTCCTTTAATGTCATTTTGGTAATAAACCTCAATTTTTAATCCATTGAAACCAACAAAAAATGGCATTGGGTTACACATTTCAATTGTTTCATAGTTTGACATGTCAAAATAACTGAATCCATTACTTGGGTCTCTAAGCTGTAATTTATCAACAGAATAGATGCCCCAAACTCCATACAATATGGGCATGATTATTACAACTATTGCAATTGCCGTAATGATAGAATATTTGTTCATTTTACTACACAGTAATAATTTTTTTATCAATTAAATGTTGAAATGCATTGGCAAATGTTCCATCGGAAATTTTTTCGTCAAGCCACCAAATAGTAATTATTTTTACCCAATCTGGAATGTAAATTTTTTCAAGATTTTCCCTGTCGATGGTATATGGAATATTAATTGCATCTTTTTCAACGGTTTTTTGAATTGCATCAATTAAAATTCCTCCTGAAATTTCATTATTTACCCAGCCATATGCTATTTGCTTTGTTTGAAATGAAATGACTATGTTTCCAGAATCAATTAGATTAAACTCGGCAGTATATTCTGCACCAGAATACTGCAAGTCAATAAAGTATTTTCCTTCTGGAAAAACTTGCTTTTCAAATGGATACGGTGATGGAATTTCTGTTTTTAATTCTGAGATTTCAATGGGGATAGCACTGCTTCCCTTACCTGATTCATCTCTAATGTGAATAATTGCTAATTCACCAGTTACTTCACTTACTTCTATTGTGTAGACTAATTTTTCCCCATAGCTGAAAGTTGACTGTTCCAAAAGTATCTGGATTGATGGTGTAGCTGAAGCATTTGGGACTAGAATAAAGCCTATTGCAAAAATTCCCAGAATTAGAATCACCTGGTGGTGGGAATTCTGTAAAATCAACATCATCAGAGACTATAGTCCACCAGAAAATTAAATCAGACGAACCACTTTCTCTATCAATTTTACCTACACTAATCAAATCTAATCCCACCTTGTAAACGATAGTTTCAAATTCGCTAGAATCCAACTCTACATCTTCTTCAATTGGGTCATTTTGCGCTAGAGCTGTTCCAATAGGGAATAACAGAATAATACCAAAAAGAATTGCCCATCTCTTCATACAAAAATATCTAAACTTGCTAGAAAATTAACATTTTATTCAGTGTTAGATTATCAATTCTCATCAATCAAAAAATAATCAAGAATATTGCTCACGAAAACCCTTCCATTTCAGTTATTAAAGGGGATTTTATTAATGCCGATATGCCTAGTTTGCAAGATCAAGTGTGGATAAAACTCTGGAAAGAAAATTCCTCTGATATCAGAGACCGAGTCGTTGGTTGGCGTAAGCAAAATGCAGTTACTAGAATAGATCGACCAAGTCGCATTCAAAGAGCAAGGAGATTAGGCTACAAGGCAAAACAAGGCATTATTGTAGTTAGAATGAGAGTTGGAACTGGTGGTATGAGAAAACAAAGACCACGTGGGGGCAGAAGACCAAAACATCTTGGTGTAAATAGGATTAAGGCAGATGATAACATGAAAACAGTTGCTGAGAGGAGAGTTCTTGAAAGATATCCTAACATGAAACTCTTGGGTTCATACTTTGTTTACAAAGATGGAATTCATTATTGGTTTGAAACAATCTTGGCAGATCCACAACACCCAAGAATTGCTCAGGATAAAGAATTAAGAAATAGAGTCGGTGCACCAGCTGCATAAAATTGAATTTTAAATTATTACTTCCATTTTTGTTGGTACTGGCTTTTGTACCTGCGTTTGGGGCTCTTTCAGATGCCACTGGTCTTGTAAACAGATTTGATATTGAAACTGGAGGACATGTATTTGAAATTAAAACAACTGCTAATTTTGATGTGCAGAACGTAGAATTTGACAAAGAGCAAAAACAACTAACGTTTTTCATCTTTAGTAGTCTTGAAAATAATTTAGGAGAAATTATCATACCTCAAAGTTTTTTGAGTGGAAATTTTACTTTTTATGTAAATGATCAAGAGCATTTCCCAAAAATAAAATCAAATGAAAAAATCGCTTTTATCACACTGAACTTTACTGGCTCTGGAAATAACAAAATAGATGTGATTGCAACAAACTACCTAGATGTAGGTGAAATGGATGAGCCTGAAAACAAAGAGACTGAACCTGCCGATGAAAAACCTCAATCAGTTGGAGGATGTCTTATTGCCACTGCGACATTTGATTCTGAGCTGGCTCCACAAGTGCAACAATTACGAGAATTAAGAGATAACAAATTGTTACAAACCAAATCAGGTTCTGATTTTATGATGGCATTCAATAATTTCTATTACTCGTTTAGCCCACAAATTGCAGATATGGAAAGAGAAAACCCATTATTCAAAGAAACCATAAAAATTGGAATTACCCCTTTACTTTTTTCCCTTTCTCTTTTGAACAGTGTTGAGATGAATTCAGAAATCGAAGTTTTAGGGTATGGGACAAGCATTATTTTGTTAAATTTGGGAATGTATTTTGTTGCTCCTACATTAATTGCTGTGAGGTTAAGTAAAAGATGAAAAGATCAAAGATTGGGGTTATAATTATTGCAATAAGTATAGTTGTTTATTATTCAATAATGGCATTTTTGTATGGACGTTGAACAGAATTTATTCTAAATTATCCTTCAGCAATTAGCTTTTGAATCATAGAGTCTAGATGTCCAGATTGTCCAAAGGAGACATCTCTTAAGATTCCTTTTCTGTCAACAAGAATTGTGGATGGAGTCCCTTGTAATGAAAATTTCTCAAAAGTTTCAGCAGAATATTCTTTTGAATTAAAATGGTCTTTTACTCTTTGAATGATCTGATTTTGATAATCTTTTGGTTGAGAATCAAATTCTGGAAGCTGAGCATAAATATACTTCATAATTTGATCTTGGTCTACATCTCCATTTACTTTGGTTAGTTTATCCATTCCTAAAGGAAATGGAATTTTAAATGGCAGCTTGTTGTCCTCCTGTAATTGTCCTTGCATCGATAATGCTTTTTTGGTCTCACCAATTACCTCGCCTGTTTCCGAAAGCATTTTCAAATTTTCTAAAGTATTTTTATCAAAATCCTCAAAAGCAGTTGCAATCCCTAAGACCCTTACTCCTTCATCTTTGTATTTGTTGTAAATCTTAATTGCCTCAGGAATTGCATTCATAAAGCATCCAGGGCAATTCACTTGAAATACCTCAACTAGGACAATCTTGTCTTTTTCCTGATCTAAATTGGTTGGAGCACCTTGAATCCATTCAGATACTCCTAGATTTGGAGATTTTTGCCCTATTATTGCACTCATTAAAAATAATCAAATTTTTTCCATTAAATACATATCTGAAATTTAAAGATCTATCATAGTTTGTGAGAACATTTTTTATTTCTCACCAGATTCAATCTTCTAATTGCATTCTGAACAAATTTTGTCGCTTGACACTTTTCCCCTTCGATGCTCTATATGATCTTCGTGAGAATCTTCTCCTTCTTTTACTTCTTTTCCACACTTTCGACAAACAAACATAATTTCACTTTCTCTTGAAATAATTAATATTTAGATCTTGACCTCGGCGTTCATTACATCATCATCAAATTTAAGACATTTGTTTATTCTAAAAGCTAAAATTTCAGAATTTTAAAGGGTAAATTAAAGATCAACCTTAAGTATTATATTCACATAGTAATAATATCGAGGAACTGCTATTTTCCCATGTCCGGCAGGTAAAGGAAAACATCAAATGGTTTCGTTGCCCCTAGAATTCGCATCGGTTTTCCTTTAGTCCTCGTTATCATTGTTTTACAATTTTCTTTCATTTTACATAGGATTGTTATGATTTTTTGACGTTAAATCTATAATCTAGTATCTTGATTAGTAAAAAAATTGAAAAATTTTGACTAACCTAACATAAGACACAAAAACCTCCACAACCAAATGCAAGTAGTAACAGAGAATAGACTTCAGCTTTTTGCAGAAATGGAGGCCAAATATGAACAAAAAGATACACAATATTTTGTAAATCTTTTAGATCATCCTGATTATGTTGTTAGAACACGAGCAACTTGCATCTTGGTGGACTTTGGTGGTGAAGATAAAGTTCTACATGTTGCCAAAGTTCTCAAACATGATGAAAATGAACTTGTAAGACATGAAGCTGCATTTTCATTGGGACAGATGTGTATTTCTAGTGGAATAGAACCGCTTGTTGATGCGACTCTAAATGATCCTAGTATGTTTGTAAGACATGAAGCTGCAATTGCTCTTGGAGTTATCGGCTCTAATGAAGCCAAAGATGCTTTAGAAAAAGCTTTGAATGATTCCGAAAAATCAGTTGTAGAATCTGCTGTAGTTGCTTTATCTAATATTCAATTTATAGAAAAATTAAGTAAGAACGAAAAGTTTGCTAAATTAACTGGTGGATAAGATGAATCTTACTTATGGAATAATTACTGTGGCTGGTCTTCTCATTGCTGCTATTTTGGGAATGATATTAGTGGATCCTGGGAATATTTCAGAAGCTCCCCCAATGCCAGCTGGAGAAAAACCAACTGTATGTACTATGGAGTGGTTACCACAATGTGGCGTGGATGGAGAAACATATCGTAATTTATGCACGATACATTTTGCAAATGTTGAATTATCTCATCCTGGTGAATGCTCTACTGTCGTATCAGAACCAGAAGCAACCAGTGCAGTAACAGAATCAACACCAGAACCAACACCAGAACCAACACCAGAACCAACACCAGAACCAACACCAGAACCAACACCAGAACCAACACCCGAAATTCCTACCATGGGAATGCCTGCAGCCCCTGAAACTCACATTGTTTCTTTACCTGAAGGTAGTGGTGTTCCTGGATGTGAAGATACTGACGAATGCTATCTCCCATATTCTTTAGAGGTTAGGGTTCGAGATACTGTTTCTTGGAGCAATGATGATATTGCAGCCCACACAGTAACAAGTGGCTCCTCAAGCGAAGGACCAGATGCTGTGTTTGACTCCTCCTTGTTAATGGGTGGAAATATTTTTGAATTTACTTTTGATGAATCAGGAACATATCCTTACTTTTGCATTGTACATCCTTGGATGACTGGAGAAATAATTGTTAACGAAGTAGAAGAAATGGTTGTAATTCCTGAAGAACCTACTCCTGAAGAACCGACTTCTGACGAACCTATAATGGAGGAACGACAATCTGGTCCTGTAGAAGTCACAATGGCTCAAGGCTCAGGTGCACCAGGATGTGAAGAAACCAATGAATGTTTTCTTCCTTATCAAGTAGAAATTAATTCTGGTGAAACAGTTGTTTGGAATAATATTGATTCTGCAGCGCACACAGTAACTAGTGGACCTCCAGCAAATCACGATGGCAACTTTGATTCAGGAATGATGATGGTGGATCAATCATGGGAGTTTACATTTCTTGATTCTGGAGAATATGATTATTATTGTATGATTCATCCTTGGATGCTTGGAAAAGTTATTGTCAACTAATTCTCTAAAGAGCAAAAACTTTACTTCCAGCTTCTGTTGATTCAAATTTGTAAATTTTCTCTACAGTAGAATCTTCGAATATTTCTGCATCATGTGTAATTATGATGAATTGCATTGGCATCTCAGAATTTGAAATACTTGATAATTGAGACAATACTTCTACCAATGATTTTTTCCTTTCAGCATCAAGATGAGTTGTAGGCTCATCAAGTATCATTAAATTAAGATTTGATGAACCCAAAAGATTAGCCATTCCTAGTCTCAAAGCTAATGCTACACTTACTTGTTCGCCGCCACTAAGGGATTCCAAGTCCAGAACCTCTTTTTTGGAATGGCAAGTAATGGTGATATCTCTTGCCTTTTCTGATAGTTGTATTCTTTGAATTTTTGTATTTAGCAAAGTAAGATATTCTGATGCTTTTATTGAAATTGTATTCAGGGCCCATGATCTTAGACTAATTGCAACAGAACCATCTCTGCTGAAAACATTTGATTGAATAGACTCTAATTGGATCATGTACTCTTTTACGATTTTTAATTCGGTAATTGCTTTTTGAATTATTTTTATCCGCCCCTCATTTTTTGAAATTTTCTCCATTATTGCTCCCAGATTTTGATCAATATGTGATAGATTCGATTGTTTTTCATTAATAGAATTTTTTAGATTTAAAAATTCAATTTCATCAAATCCTTTGGTGTCTTTTTCTAATTTTAAAATATTTTCAAAAATTATCTTTGAATGTGAATCAATCTGAGCAATTTCCAAAAGGCTGCCATTTGAGGAGGTGGGAATTTTTAGTACATTACTTTTCCCCATCTCTATTTCTTTTTTAATATTTTTTAATTCTTCTTCATTATTAATTGAATGAGCCTTCAGCATGGCTTCTGCATCTCTTGCCTTTTGTAATTTTTCGGTAAACTCTGTTCTTTTTGTAATGTACATTTCTTGTTCTTTTTTAGTAGTGATTGTCTGTTCCTGAATTAAAACAAGTTCTTCCTTCAGATGTTTTTCTTGAAACAATGGATTTAGTTTTTCTACCTCTGAATCACAAACAGGGCATTTGTTATCACGTAACTGAAGTTTTGCAGCAAGTACCTGTTTTTCCTTAAGTGAGGCTACCATGTTGGATAATTCTTGAATTTTCTTATGGGTTCCGTCCACTGCAGAATTCACTTTCTCAATTTTTGATTCTAAATTGGTTTTCAGCCCTGCATTTTCGAAACACCCCTCACAATCTTGTATTTTACGCTCCTTTTCGGAAATTTCTTGCTGAATTTCCAGTATGGCCTCTCTCGCATAAGCCTGTAGATCTTGCTTTCTTAATTCTAATTGTTTTATTTTGTCGATTTTTGGAGCGTCTTCTTCTAATCTCTCACGTAAGTTTGTGATCTCTTTTTGTAAATTTTCATGTTCTATTTTTAGCTGATCTTTTTTTGGTCTTGCTTCTTTGAGTTCATTTTGATTTTTCTCCAAGTCTCCTAACAGAATATCTGTATGGGTATCATCGTATCCCAATTTGTCTCTAATCTTTTCACGAAATCCTTTAGTTACTTCCTTCATCGAGTTTGAAGCGATATCTAGCTTATCAATACCAATCACCGCATTGAGTAATTCTTTGAATTCCTTTGGTTTAGCTTTAATTATTGAATTAAGCTCTCCTTGTTGAACAATAGATGCAATTTTTAGTTTCTCAAAATCTAAGCCGATAATTTTTTCTATTTCGTGCGTCATTGACTCCCCAAATTGTTTTCTTTCTCCTGCCGCAATTTCTTTAATTTCATCATTGACTTTTTCAGAAAACTTTGCTGCAAGTCCTCCTTTACTGTCTATTTTTCTAACAGCTTGGTATTGTTTCCCATTTATTGTAAACTCTACTTTTGAAAATCCTTGTATTGCCCCACGTTTTATCAAACCTTTATTAGATTTTCTTGTATGTTTACCAAATAATGCAAAAGTAAGAGCATCTATAATACTTGATTTACCTGCGCCATTGTCTCCCACAAACACTGTGACTCCATTTTCAAAATTTAATTTTGTTTCAGAATGTGATAAAAAATCCCCTAGTTCAATTGAGGTTATCATTTATTTTTCTCCTTTTTGAAATTTTCAAAACTTTCTAAAACTACCTGTGTTGCTTCTTTGATTTGTGTTAATGACAAAGGCGGAAGGAGTTCCTTAATTGCAAAGTTTGCAATTTGTTCAGACCCTAATGCATTTACTGACAATCTAAACATCTCATCTTCAATCACACTTGGCCTATCAAGAAATACAGAGGAATCCAAAGCATCTTTTGAGATAATTCTCCAAAAACATCTCAATGTTTGAGTCTGAAGACGAGCAATTTGTGCCTGGATATGGTCCGTTTCTATATTTTCACCTTGAATTTTAAATTCCACAATAGGTTTTCGATCCAATGAGGAAATCTTTTCTGAAATCTCATCAACCATTTTTGTCATTTCCTCATAGTTTGTTTTTAATGAAAATTGAGGTCGGGTGTTCAATTCAATCCAATTTGAATTCGGTTCTTTTTTTGAAATATCTACCTCAAAGAATCCTTTTTTTGTTTCTTTGATTCCCTCGCTTGTTGTAAGTTCAGTAGATCCTTGATAAACAACGGGGCCTCCTAATTGACTAAAATTTTTAACATCCATGTCATGTAGATGTCCCATCGCATAATACGTGAAATTTTTTGGAAGATCAGTTGACTGTAATTCTCCTGCAAACTTGTTAAATTCAGTAATCCCTTGATGAAGCACCAAAATTTTATGACCAGAATGTTCTTGAGCTATTTTATCTACTTCTAAAAATTTTTCTTCAAATTTTGGAATCTCAGCTTTTCTAATTTTATCAAAACCTACTAAAAGCACTCCCTTGTATTCAACGGGCTTTCCTTGTCCAATGTATCTAGAGAATTCTAAGTTGTGATATACATAAGGGATGGGGGTTGTTCGAATTCTACTAATGTCATGTTCTCCTAAAATAAAAAACGAGTCTACGTTGTTTTGTTTTAATCTTTTTAGGGCGTTTGCCATTTGAACAATTGCAGTTCCACTTGGATTAGGTAAATGAAAAATATCTCCTGAAAATATCACAAAATCGACATGATCCTTAATTGATGTATCAATTGCTTCATTGAAAGATTGGTAGACATCTAGCTCCCGCTCTTCTGAGGCATACTGTACCAATCCTAAATGAGTGTCTGAGATGTGAGAAAATAACATTTAGTCTAACAACAAATCTTTTTGAACTAATCCCTGAGTAGATTCAACAGCTATCTCTTTCATCTTTTCCGCATTTGCCCACGCATTAACTGCACTTTGATCAGAGCCCATTATTTTCTCTTTGACTTCATCGACATGGACCAAAGATGGTAGGTTGGTCCATTGACCCACCAGAATGGCATCTCCTACATTCAACGATGTTAATTGAGAAATCAATTCACGGCTAGTAGATTCTGTCGCTGAGGCTATTTGACGCTGGTCATCCTCTTGAATTATTTTCATTATAGCGAAAGAGCCCATCTGGCTTAGAACATTAAGGTCTACACTTCTAGGTCTTTGAGAAACGATTCCAAGACCTAGTCCGAATTTTCTTCCTTCTCTAGCAATTTTAGCTGCCCAATACTTTGCATTAGTATCGTGGTCCTTTGGAATAAAAACATGGGCTTCTTCTATTATTACAAAAATTGGTGAATGAAACTTGTAGTTTCTTACTCTTTTTGATCTTCCATGTTTTGCCATGCTTGCATCTTTTCTATCTTTTAGTAATTGTTGTAAGTAAAATGCAACTGCAACATTAGCTTGTTTTTCTGACAACTCTGAAATGTTTAGCACATTAGTTTTTCCTTCTTTTATGAAGCTAACTGGGTCTCCCATGTCAGGATCTAAAATATCCTCAAATCTTCTTTGTGCTTCTTCTACAATATCCTGAACTCTATAAGCTGAAGTTCTTATTTCTTTTAGTTTCTTATCCTCTGCACTTACGATAAATTCTAATTCATTTTCTAACTTGCTCCAAAATTCTTTTGATTCTTTAACATTTTTTGTAAAAGCCATTCGTAATACTCTTTGCTGCACATTTGCACCATCTCTTATTTCCAATACTTCTGATAACTGATCAGCATCCAACAATCTTGGATTAATTTTCGCATCAATAACATTGATTCGAGGAATATTTAGTGTAGTGTAGTCATTATGGTAATCAAATATGATTACAGTTCCTTTTAGTTTTCCAATTTGTTTTGCAATAAGGGAAACAAGATTACTTTTCCCCATACCAGTCATTGCTAAAATTCCTAGATGTCTTGAGACAATTTTATCTAAATTGACTTTGGCTTCAATTGTTTTATTTCTTAGCAGATTTCCAATCTTTACCCATCCATCTTGGGTGGAACTAAAAATCATCTCCAATTCGTGTTTTGCTGGTTGAGTTATTTCCGTACCTGGAATGGGTGGTATCGCCGGAATAATTGATTGTCCTTTCTGTAATTTATCTAAAAATCCTAAAATTCCAATATTTGCGGTAAAGGTTTTGTCTCTTTTGTTAATTTCTGCAATTTCAATACTTTCCACCGCTTCATCAAAATTTCTAACATCTGTAAATGCTGCACTTGAAATTTTTGATTTTTCAACTAATCCCAGAATTTTTCCTTCTTCTGTGTTCATTATGATATATTCACCAACAGAAAGAGGTCTTGATGATAGAGCAGTTACAAACGTTGGTTTTGATTCTCCTATAACATATCCTAAGCTCATCCTAAAACCTCCCTTGAACCAATCTCATTACTTAACCCCAAAAGACTTACCATCTTTGCAAGTTCTTTGTCGGATATTTTACAGTTATTATGAGCAAGTTTTAACGCATATGGATATCCTCCAACACTATTTTTAAATAATTTATTTAATGTTGTTTTAATTTCATTTTCAGGATGATCTCCTCCTAGAAATTCTAATTTGATAATTGGTGTTGATTCACTTAATCTTACAAAGGTAGATGCTATAGTTTTTTCTTGACCATATTTTTTTTCAACAAATAGCTTTGAAAACCCAGGATTTTTGGAGATGTGGTTGTAATAAAAAATATCTCCAGCAAGAGATCCAAACTTTTCAAACTGTTTTTTCGTGTTTGAGGTTTTTGCTATGAAAATTACATTATTCTTCTTTTTCATAGTCTTTACTATCATCGCGTCTAACGTTGACTGTCTGGTCATAAACTGAGAGTGGAGAGATCCATCCATTAGAACTAAATCTACTTCGTCAACTGATTTCTCGCATGCCTCTAATTCCATTTTGCTTGCGATTCTTGAAAGATCAATGTCAGAACCTAATCCGGAGTCATGCAGATCAACTAGTATTTCACCATCAGATTTTATGGAAACTGCAGTAGTTGCCCAAAGCTCTATTCCCTGAAATTTTGTGTTGTTAAAGCTTGAATCTATTCCGCAAATAACTGCCTCATATTTGGCAGGATGGTATTCTATCCAGTTTTCCCTGGCTTTTTGAAGAATTTGCTCAAATTTTGGCCCCTTTAGAACTGATAACATCTTGTCTCGGTTCATTATGGCATCCTTGTAGACGGTATTGAGCACAAAAATAGTTGGTTGGTTTGAATAAAATCTTTAGGTTATACTGAATGTTGACTCTTGAAGTATTCTTTTTTTGAAATTGACTGACTCAAAATCATTTTCATCCAATTCTTCCTTTTAGAATAACTTTCTCAGAAGTTCCCGAAGGCGTTGAGGTATCTATGTATCTTATTTCGTACCAATCTCCAATATGAACAACTTTGCCATCAATTTGGCGTGGAATTTTTATCTTTACCTCAAAAATATCTGTATTTTCTCCTGTTTCAATAAGATTGCTAGAGTTTGCATCAAAGACTGGGGATGCAAGTGTTACTCTAATTCCACCTTCTCCTCTATACTCTAAACTACTTAGAGGAATTCTATCAACGTCTCTGGAATCTCTGTTTGCATCAGGTTCGTAAAGCCTTACAGTAAACTCATGACCAATCCTTGATCCTCGAGGTCTGTATTTGGGCAAACGTTTTTTTCAAGGGGGTAGATTTTACAAGAACTTGTGGTTCTCCGGAAGCATCTGATACATCAAAATATCGTACCAATACAATATCGTCTTGGCTAATGGGGTTTCCATTTATCGTTGCAGGTAATTGTAGCTTTACATAGAATACTCCAGTATCTGGACCTGTCTCAATCATTTTTTCCGGACCATCAATTGGAATTCCATTGATTGTAAATTCAAGCAGTCCTTCAGTAGATATTTTTTCAACTCCACTATGTGCGATATTCAAATCATCATCTGTAATGTAAAAATTTACAAACGTCCCACCAGATGCTGGAATAGTCTCAATTTGATTTTGTGCATCTCTAAATTGAACAGAGGCCTTTTGTGAACTAGGTGACTGCTCATCCTCTTTTGATAAATCTGTTATTTTGATTGGGATAAATGCCAAACCTAAACTTTGAAATCTTTCTGCTGTTGTGGGCTTGACACAAGCTGGCTCTCCATTATTTCGAATTATTAGATTTAGACCGTCTTACAAGTAATGTCCTCAGCTAGGATGCCTTTTTTCAATTGTTTTATCGGCGCTTCTACTTCTGCACTTACAGGAATTGCCAAAGAAATTACAAGAAATAATCCAAATCCAAGGGCAATTTTATTCCCAAGTAAAATCCTCATAATTTTCATCCATTTTTTATCTTAAATAGATTGAGGATAAATCCTACTTTTTTCATACTCCCACCTGAAATCTCTATCTGGCACTAATTGGACTAGAATTAATTAGGTAATATTTTCTAGTTTATCTTGATGAAAAAAGTTGGGTTGTTAGGATGCGGTGCTATTGGAACTCAGATAGCCTTGGCAATTGACTCTGGAAAAATTCCTGCAATGCTTACACACGTTTACGATGGATCAAAAGACGCATCATCTAAACTAGTTGAAAAATTAACAAATAAACCTGTTATAGTTGAAAATTCACATCTCTTATCTTCAAACCCCGTTGATATTATAGTAGAAGCTGCCTCTCAAGATGCGGTAAAAGATGTAGCATTAAGTGTACTGCAAAATAAAAAAGATTTGATGATTATGAGTGTAGGAGCATTACTTGATGAATCTGTATATGAAATCTTATCAGATGCGTGTAAAGATTTTAAAAAAACAATTTACCTGCCATCTGGTGCAATTGCAGGGTTGGATGGAATTAAATCAGTTCAAAATGAATTAGAATCAATATCGATTACTACCACAAAACATCCACGATCATTAAAAGGCGCAAAATTTTTTGAAAACTCTGACATTGATTTAGATTCTCTCAATTCAGAAACTATAATTTTTCAAGGAAATGCAAAAGAAGCTGTTTCTTTATTTCCTGCAAACATCAATGTTGCCGCTTTACTGTCTCTTACAGGAATTGGAAGTGAAAAAACCAAAGTCAAAATTATTGCAGACCCTGACACTGATAAGAATACTCATCATATTGAAGCATCTGGAAGTTTTGGTAAAATGACTTTTACTATAGAAAATTATCCTGACTCAAATAATCCCAAAACAAGTAGATTGGCTATTCTATCTGCAATAGAAACTTTGAGAAAATATTGTTCTGATGAAATTCAGATTGGTACATAATATGGCAAAAATTGTCACAATTGCCAATATCTGATAAAATTATGGGCATTTTCATATTCTTTAAATCCTCTTCAACTTCATTTTTCAATGGACGATGCTAGTTCAAGATACTTCGAAGTTAAAGGAGAATATTTTACGCCTAAAAAAAGAAAAAGATGTAGTTATTCTTGCTCATAATTACCAAATACCTGGCATTCAGGATGTTGCAGATTTTACCGGTGATTCTTTGGGTTTATCAAGACAAGCAGCAAAAGTTGATCAGAAAACAATTTTGTTCTGTGGGGTTCACTTTATGGCCGAAACTGCTGCAATTATCAGTCCTCACAAAAAAGTACTGGTTCCTGATTTAGACGCAGGTTGTTCCTTATCTGACTCTATAACTCTTGATGAATTAAAAAATTGGAAAAAACAACATCCTAGTGCAATTTCAGTTGGTTATGTAAACACTACAGCTGAAATTAAATCTGAATTGGATTATTGTTGCACCTCATCAAACGCAATAAATGTAGTAAACGCAATACCCAAAAATAAAGAAATTCTATTTTTACCTGATATGTTCCTGGGTTCTTATGTTGCAAAGATGACAGGAAGAAAAAATATGTATATTTGGGCAGGAGAATGTCATGTTCACGCTGGTATTACTCCTGAAGATATAACAAAAAAATTAGACTCTATGAAAGAAGCTGAATTTGTAATCCATCCTGAATGTAGTTGCACTACTCCAATGCTATACGATTTGGCATCTGGAAGTTTTGATGACAGAAAAGTTTCAATCCTTTCAACAGAAGGAATGTTAAACCATGTCAGAGACTCTAAAGCAAAAAAATTTGTAGTTGCAACTGAAATTGGAATATTATATCGTATGAGAAAAGAAAATCCAGGTAAAACATTTGTTCCCGCATCAGACAAAGCAGAATGTCAATACATGAAGATGAATTCTCTAGAAAAAGTCTATGATTCTCTAGTTGAGGACAAGTATGAGGTCACTGTCCCAAAAGAAATAGCAGCTAAGGCAAGATTAGCAATAGACAGAATGCTTGCAATTAGGTAAACTTCGGAATTCCTACACCCAGAATTAGCAAATATTTGATAATTTGTCTCATTAAGGGTATTATTTGGGTACATTTAGTTCATGATAAGTTGGTTGGACTATTTGGATTAGGCTCGAAAGACCCCGCAAAAAAAAGTATTTCGAAAAAAAAGAAAGAACTACGAAAATTAGTTAAAGCCAAGAAATATGATTCTGCTCTGAGAATAGGATCTGAAATTCTACAAAAGAACCCTGATGAAAACGATGTTTTGTTTATTCTTGGTGGAATTTATTATATGAAAACTAAATACAAAACTGCAATTTCATATTTTGAAAAATCTCTTGAAATTGCTACCCATGATGTAGAAGTTTTAATTTTAACTGCGAATTCAAATTTTAGACTGGGAAATTTTAAGCAAGCAATTATTTGTTGTGAAACTATAAAGGAAATTGATCCCAAAAATAAGGCCGTAGAAGATCTTTTAGAAAAAATAAAATCGGCTAAAAATAATTAGATTTCTAAACTCATGTCTATACCTTTAACCGAATTGGTTATACTGCCCACCGAAATTATGTCTACACCTGTCTTTGCATATTGAGAAATATTTTTTGAAGTGATTCCTCCAGAGGCTTCAAGCTTTACCTTGTTGCGAAGTTTTTTTATTTTTAGATCCTGAATAGTTTTTTTAATCTGTTTTGGAGAAAAATTATCCAGCATTATTATAGCAGCTCCCTCTTTTGCTGCTAAAATTGCATCTGAATTACTTTCAACTTCTACCTCAAAATTTTTGTATCGTTTTTTTGCTTTTTTAATTAAATTTAAAAGAGAATTGCTTACTGCAATATGATTATCTTTTATCATAATCATTTCATCCAATCTTAATCGATGTTTTTCTCCTCCTCCAATTTTTACTGCCTCTTTGTCAAAAAATCTAAGACCCGGTGCAGTTTTTCTTGTCGCGTAAATTTTAGTTTTCTTGTTTGGTATCTTTGCCACTAGGTTGTTTGTTTGAGTTGCAATTCCGCTCATTCTGGTTAATAGATTCAAAGCAGTTCTTTCACAAATTAGAATTTGTTTTGCATCTCCTGAAATAACCATTATGACCTGATTGGGAAGCACTTTTTGACCATCTTTTTTTAAAATTCTCACTTTGCATCCTTTAATGTTGAAAATTTCTTTTGCAAATTTTACTCCAGCCACTACGGCCTTTTCCCTAGATATTATCTTGGCAGAAATTTTTTTCTTGGATAAAAGGGCACTTGTAATATCACCCTTACCTATATCCTCAGATAGAAAACTCTGTAATTCTTTTTTTAAATTAAATGTCAATGTTGTGCTATGATCTAGTTGTGATTTTAATGATTTGGTAAAAGTTTTATTTTAAATAATTTCCTACGTTACTTTGATTGCATACTTGCCTTTTGTAGTAATCCCAAGTGTCGCTGCAATTTGTGAATTTGTTGGTTCTACTACTAAAACAACTCCATTCCAATCAGGTGTTAAATCTGAAGATTTACAGTTTGGACAAACTTTTCCGATTGTTACAAACTTACATTTTCTGCAAGCCATCTCTCGTGCCATTTTTAACTTGCCTCAGCTTTTGCCTTTTTGGCAGGCTTTTCTACTTCAACTGAACCTTCAGATGCTTTTTTGATCTCTTCCTCAATCCATTCATGTGCACCAAGGAAAGGCTGTCTACACGTGATTCCAATTTTGCCCATTGTAGCTGCTTTACCTAATGAAACTGCAGTGATTCTTGCACGTAACGTTGATCCGACTTTTAATGTTCTTCCACTTTGGTTAGCTAATATCATTCCAGATTTTACATCACTTTTTAGATAATCATCCATAACTTGTGACAAGTGCAACAGTGCATCTGTTGGACCAATTCTTACAAATGCCCCAAAGTCTGTAATATCTACAATCTCGCCATTAACAATCTCTTGAAGTTTGGGATAAAACGTTAATGCATCAAATTCAACTTTATGGAAAGTTCCTCCATCACCTGCAATCATCTTTCCCATTTCTTCTACTTTGGTATCTAAAATCATGATTATGTATCCCAATTCTGCATTAATCATGCTCTCGTACTTGTCTTTGAGAATGTTCATTGCCGCCTTCTTTAGGGTTGTACCAAACAAACTTGGAGGAATCCTAACAACATCACCTAGCGTAGATATAGAAAACAACTTTGATGTGTTTCGTAAATTTCAATTTATGAATCTTTGGATAATTGAGGCTGATTTTGAGAAAGATTTTATGAAAATCACATACTTTTGTGTATTTTTTTACAAGTTTAACTTATGTTTAAATAAAGTAAAAGTACTTTTTCGCTCATTGGTTGGGATAGATCAAGTTCTTGAAAAACTTAGTACTGTAATTGATCCGGATTTGAAAAAAGATATTGTTTCAATGGGAATGATCAAAGACCTAGAGCTTAATGATAGTAATCTAAAATTTACATTAGAGCTTACTACCCCCGCATGTCCCTTTAATATTGAGATTGAGGATGACGTTAGGCGGGTAATAGGTGAGATAACTGAGGTAGAGAACTTTGATCTCAAAGTCACTGCTAAAGTCATGGAGGGTCGCTCACTTGAAGACGACACTACAATGAAAACTGTCAAAAATATTATTGGTGTAGCAAGTGGCAAAGGGGGTGTTGGAAAATCTACGGTTTCATTGAATTTGGCTTTGGCATTATCTCAAACTGGAGCTAAAGTTGGATTACTTGATGCGGATATCTATGGTCCAAGTATTCCATTGATGCTTGGTATGAAGGATAGTTATATGCAAGTGGAAGAAAACAAACTACAACCTGCCATATCAAATGGAATCCAAGTAGTATCTTTTGGTTTCTTTGCTGAACAATCTCATCAAGCAGCAATCTATAGAGGGCCAATCATTTCTGGAATTTTAAAACAATTTTTGGTTGATACTGATTGGTCTAATTTGGATTATCTAATTGTAGACTTACCTCCAGGAACAGGTGATATCCCATTAACACTTGCACAGACAATCCCTATTACTGGAATTTTAGTTGTAACTACCCCTCAAGAGGTTGCTAGCAATGTAGCGGTAAAGGCAATTGGTATGTTTGAAAAACTAAACGTTCCAATTATTGGTGTTGTGGAAAACATGAGTCATTTTATTTGTCCTAACTGCAATGATAAACACTATATTTTTGGTAACGGTGGTGCCCAAAAAATCAGTGACCAATTTAACATTCCTTTCCTAGGAGAAATTCCCTTAAACTCTGGAATTATGTCTGGTTCTGATACAGGAAAACCAATAATGATTTCAAATCCTGATTCTCTAAGTTCTGTTGCTTTTAGAAACGCTGCCAAAAATATTGCTGGACAATGCAGCATACTTGCATTAAAGTTGAAAGAAGAAATGGCAGCTGAAAATAAAAACGATGAAACTGCTCCAGAGGCAAGTACTAATTAATTTGATTTCTGTGATATTACCAGAAACCCTAAGAGATCAACTGAAAATTCCATTAGGTCTATTAATTTTAGAGCATGAGGTTAGCAAAAATAATATCAAAAAACATATCTCAGATAACTCTTACATCATTACAGTAGGAGATAGAACTACTGAGAAGATGATTGATTTTGGTTTGATTCCTTCTTTGCAAATTATTGATGGTCAAGAAAAAAGAAAAAGACGTAATATTCCTAAAAATTTTGATGTTTCTACTGCTCTTACCTGTGATAATCCAGCAGCTGAAATAACTACTCAAAGTATTGAAACAATAAAAAAAGCGTTCACCTCACAAGCTCCTGTCAGAATTACAGTAAATGGAGAAGAAGATCTTTTAGTAATTCCGGTTTGTATTTATGCTCCAGACGATTCAGTGGTTATGTATGGCCAGCCCAATGAAGGATTGGTTATAGTAAAGATAACTCCAGAAATTAGAAATAAAACACAAACCCTACTGGATTTAATGGATTAATTGGGGTGTGATGAGACGGTGGCTGTATGATTCGTGATTACACTACTAAATACTCTGACCCTATTAATTCACCTTTGATTCAATAGATAGAAAAAAGCTGGCAGTAAAAATTAAATTTTAATCCTATTTAGAAATTATTTTTTGGGAAATATAACTAAGAAAACGAGGTTTATTTGACTCCATTATACAACAATTATTGATGAATGTAAAGATTATAGTAATTACATTATTTTTGGTAACAATAGGGACGTTTACCAACCCTGCTTTTGCACAACAGTTTGAAGAGCCAAATTACACCATACGTGGAGCAGAAGTTTCAGGTTTTGAGATAGACTCAGAAAATGCATCCCTAATAATCTCAATAGATCCACGAGCCAGAGGAGAATTAGTCATAACATTACCAAGAAGTTTAATCGATGCAAAAATTGGTTCTGAGGATATTGAATTTAGAATCTTAGTTGGTGGCTTGGAAATTGGTTCCTTTGATGAAGTCAAAACATCATTTGATAGAACACTTACAATTTCAATTAATAGATCTAGTCAAGAAATTATAATATTAGGAACACACGTTTTCGCCCAAGTAACCTCTGCATCAACTGTCAATCTACAACAAGAAATAGAAAAAAAGATACAAGCCGAATTAAGATCAGAAATACCTGAAGGTAAAGCAAAACTGTTGATCTTTTCTAATACAGAATGGTCAGGCGCATATCAGGTCTCGGGTTTTGATGTTATCGAAATAAATGGTCAACGTGATAGAATCGTCATTTTTGAATGTGAGCCAGTTCTGCTTGGTGAGAGAGCTTTTGGTGCAAAAATTAAAAAAGTAACAGAAGAAGGTTACTTGAAAATTGTTGCAATTCAGAATCAAAAAATTGTTGCCCAAGAATCAACAGACGAACAATTTGGAGAAGTATTCTTAAATACTAACTGTCTTCGTAGTTTTACAACTGGTCCTGAAGGAGGTGGATGTCTTATTGCAACTGCAACTTATGGTTCAGAGTTAGCACCACAAGTACAACAACTCAGAGAACTACGCGATAACAAACTACTCCAAACAGCATCAGGTTCTGCATTTATGGGATCATTCAATGATTTCTACTACTCAGTAAGCCCTGGAATTGCAGATTATGAGCGGGAAAATCCAGTATTCCGAGAAGCAGTAAAGATTGCAATTACACCAATGATTTCAAGTCTTTCAATTCTAAATCATGTGGATTTGGAAACAGATGCTGAAGTATTGGGATATGGAATCAGTTTGATTCTTCTTAATGTTGGAATGTATGTTGGAGTTCCTGTAGCAATAGTTTTTGGAATTAGAAAACAGTTCTAAAAATTAAATTTTAAACCTAATTTTTATTACAAAGATTCACTAAGTAAGAATTATGAATTTAATTATTTTTGCCGTAATTGGACTAATCATTTTGATAGGTGTCAGTTTAGGATTTTCGACAAATGTTTCAGCAGAAGAAGATTTGATTCCAGCATGGATCAAGAACAATGCTGGGTGGTGGGCTGATGACATGATAGAAGATTCAGATTTTGCACAAGGAATCACATTTTTGATGAATGAAGGGATAATTAAAAAAAATGATATTCCTTATGAATTTCTAGACTATCTAAAAGAAGATGCCAAAAATTGGTCAAAAGGACAAATTAGCGATAAAGAATTTCTCCAAGTATTAGAAGAGTTTCTAATCAATCCAACTTCTAGGGTTCTTCTCATCCCAAAGTTTTTGGTAAATCCTGCTAATTGGTGGTATCAAGAATTAATTTTAGATTCCGAATTTTATGCAGTAAACAAGTTTGTTGTTGACAATGGAGTAATAATTCCAAAAACATTTGAACCAATTGAAATTGATGAGCTTAAAGATTATGCAAATTGGTGGTCACAAGGAGCAATTACGGATAATGATTACATACGTGCTCTAAAAACAATGGAACAAAACAACCTCTTTCCTGATGATCCTTCATCAGGAACCAACAATATTGTTGAGGATAAGGCTATTGCATCTACAATCAAAGCAGTTTGGATAAACGACGATAATGTAGCCCATACCGTTACAAGTGGAACCTGGGAAAAAATTGATGGATATTTCGACAGTAGTTTATTACAACCAGGAGCAAAATATGAAACATCCCTGGAATCAGGAGTATATTCCTATTTTTGTATGATTCATCCTTGGAATGTAGGGACAGTCACAGTAGTTCAAACACAGCAAGGTCCACCACAATCAGTACCTCCTCAATCTCCATCCCCACCTAGACTTCTTCCAGAAGTTTCCTTTCTTACAACTGACAAAATCACTTATCAAAAAAATGAATCAATATTTTTATCTGGAAATATTGAAGGTTTGAAATACGGTCAAGAAGCTAAAGTAAATTTGATTATTCTAGATCCATCTGGAAATATTCTAGAACCTAAAGGAATTTTCAGCGATGTAGTATTGAAGGATGAATTTGACTTTACTCTTCATACAATATTGTTTGGTATTGAGGGAATCTATACTGCAACAGCATACATACAATATGAAGATTCTAGTGTATCTACTAACTTTGGATATTTTGCTGAAGGTTCTGAAGCTGAAACACAAACCCAAATTGATCCACCATCACTAGAACTAGAAACGGGTCCAAGTCATGAATCTACTCAAAAAATTCCAGATTGGGTAAGAAATATCTTCATTTGGTATGCAGAGGAAAAAGTTTCTGAAGCTGAATTGCTTAATTCCATCAAATATTTAGTTCAACAAGAAATAATCACACTTGATTAATTTTACACACAAAACGTATATCAAAAAATTAAATTTTAATCATAATTTCACGAAACACCTCTCTCACCATTTAAATCTAGAAATAAATGTTATGTGGTGGTTATGAACTTTAACAAAATTTTCATCATTACTGCGATGTCATTACTTACCATATCTTTAGGACATGATGCTTTGGGTTACGGAGGCCCTCCTGCACAAAGCAGTGCTGGGAATTACAGCGTACAGATAATCTTGGATAAAGAATCGTATGTTCTTGTTGAATTAATAACATTTTCTGGAAGTGTCAACATGTATGATGAAAACAGAGATTTACGAATTTCAATTTTTGATTCTAAGGGCAACCTAATTGTGACCCAAAAAACTACAGTAGATACTGATGCTACATTTTCCCACAGTGTTATGCTAGATGAGGAATTTGATGAAGGAAAATTCAAAGTCAAAGCTCAATATGGAAGCTCAAAGACGACAGTAGCAATCATATCATTTGTGATAAATTCTGGTGAGGATACATCCTTAGAACTAGAACCATCGGCAGCTGCAAAAATTCCTGATTGGGTTAAGAATAATGCAGGATGGTGGGCAGATGGTCAAATTGACGACAATTCATTTGTGCAAGGACTCCAATTCATGATTAAAGAAGGATTAATGAAAATATCCAATTAATTCTATTTTACACACAAAATGATCTCTATCAAATGCGTTAAACAATATTTGTACAATAAATTAACGTTGTAAGATAAACATCAATTAATTGAAAAAAAAATGTGAAACTAGACCCTGATCTCAGATTACAAATATTAGAAAAAATTGGAATCTATTCCAATCGTTTTTCTATTTCAGAACCACAAGTTCTTCTTACTACAAAGGAGGTTTTGGATATGCCAAAAGAAATTACTGAAGGTAGAAGAACCTCTGCCTACAAATATTATGGCGTATCATATTTTCAGCATAATTTGATATTCATCAATGTAAGAAAAATTCCTGATGAAAAAAACCTTGAAGACACTTTGGTACATGAATTAATTCACTTGAGATTTCCTTATCTTGCCCATGGTAGGAGATTCAAGAAACTTGTTAGACAGGGGCTTCGTGGGAAAACATTTTTGCCATATAAAAAAAGAAGTAAAATTTCTACTATTTGATTTATATTTCCCAGAATTGGGCAAGCTGAGTATAGCATGAATTTTCCAGAAATGCTGCCATTTCTCGCAGCAATTGCATCATTTTTAGTTGCTGGTGGGTTGGTTGCATGGATCCTAAAACAACCCACAGGAACAAAAGAAATGATGGATATTTCTAATGCTGTCAAAGAAGGTGCAGCAGCATTTCTAAAACGTGAAATGAAAATTATAATTCCAGTTGCAATTGCTTTAACTGTAATTATTGGTGTATTCTTACAGTTTTCAAATGCTGTTGCATTTGCCGTAGGCGCAACACTTTCAGCAGTTGCAGGAATAATCTCATTAAAAATTACAGTAAAGGCAGCAGTTAGGGCTGCAAATTTGAGTAGTAGTGGATTAGGAAAGACATTTGTTATGGCCTTTAGAGGCGGGGCTACAGTTGGACTTGCAGTTCCTGCAATGGCATTATTGGCAATTACTGGTCTTTACATGATTTTTCCAAGCCCAATAACAATCGCAGGTGTTGGAATTGGTGCAAGCCTTATTGCATTATTTATCCGAATTGGAGGCGGTATTTTTACAAAAGCTGCAGATATGGGTGCAGACTTGGTAGGTAAAGTCGAAGTAAATATTCCTGAAGACGATCCTAGAAACCCTGCAACTATTGCAGATAACGTAGGGGATAATGTTGGAGATGCAGCAGGAATGGGATCTGATGTTTATGAATCTTATATTATTACAGTACTTGCAGCATTGTTAATCGCAGCCTTAATTGGTGCACCAAACTACTTCCTTTACCCACTTTTGATTGGTTCTTCTGGAATGATTGCATCAATTATAGGAGTTGTAATTATTGGTTCTAAGAATATTACAGATGTGATGAAGCCACTCAATCGCTCATTTTATGTTTCAGCCATAATCGCAATCGGATTAAACTTTGTTTTCATTACACAATTCATTGATGACTCTCCAGCAGCATATGCTTTGTTTGGTTCAACTGTAATTGGCGTCATTCTTGTTCCTGTAATTCAAAAAATTACTGATAACTATACTAGCTACAAACATGGACCGGTAAAAGAAATTGCAGATTCTGCAAAATGGGGATATGCAGCATTAACATTAATGGGAATTATCAAAGGAATGCAATCAACTGGACCATTTATGATTGCATTAGTTGTCGCAATTATTGTATCTTATAGTATTGCATCTAGTGCAGCCCCCGAAGGTGCAGACCCAGTACTTTATGGAATATTTGGTACTGCTTTGACTGCAATGGCAATGTTGAGTCTTGCAGGAATTGTACTAAGTATTGATGCGTTTGGTCCGATTGCTGATAATGCAGGTGGTATTGTTGAAATGACTGGAATGGGGGAGGAGAGTCGTAAAGTCACAGATGAAATTGATGCAGTTGGAAATACTACTAAAGCAGTTACTAAGGGATTTGCTATAGCTAGTGCTGCATTAGCTGCGCTTGCCATGATTCAGGCATTCCAATTTGAAGCATCTCATATTTTTGAAGGCGTATTAGTATTAGATTACAGTTTAACAAATCCTTCTATTGTAGTTGGTTTATTGATTGGCGGTTTGATTCCATTTATCATTACAGGCCAACTCATTAACGGTGTTTCAAGGGCTGCAGGGAAAATGGTGGATGAAGTTAGACGACAATTCAAAGCAGATGCTGGAATTCTTGAAGGAACATCAAAACCAGATTATGCTAAATGTGTAGATATTGCCACTGTTGCTTCTATTAGAGAACTTTGGAAACCTGCAATAGTTGCAATTACTGCCCCAATAATTATGGGGGTATTGTTAGGTCCAACTGCAGTAGCTGGATTATTGATGGGTGCAGTTATTACTGGAATCTTGTTAGCATATCATTTGGCAAACACTGGTGGTGCTTGGGATAACGCAAAGAAACTAATCGAGATGAAAGGGGAAAAAGGCTCTGAAGTGCATAAAATTGCAGTTGTAGGTGATATTATTGGTGATCCTTACAAAGACACCGCAGGTCCAGCTCTTAACACTGTCATTAAATTGCTCAATACAATAGCAATTGTCTTTGTATCTGCCTTTGTTGCAATACTTGCTATCTAATCTTCAACAATTAGTGTCATATCTAATTCATCAATTTGAGATTGAATTGCTCTTATCAAAGTTTCATCGTGTCTATCACAGAATTTGAAATAACCATCTACTGTTTTAAAACAACCACAAATCCATTTGATTTTCTTGTCTCCTTCTACTGTCCACTTTGAATATTTTTGTTCTGTCATGTATTCTCTAGATTGATTGAGCTAAAAAATACTTTTTTTATGTAAAAATAAAAAAAATGTTTAAGGACAGCCTTCCATTTTTTGGATAAAGTAGCCTTTTTCCTTAATTTCTTGTTCAACAGGTTCTGGTGCACTTTGAGAATGACAAAATGTACATTCTTTTGTAGTCATTGCTGAATTCTCTTCACCGACTGATTTTAACCACTCTTTGCCATATGTGAGGGCTTTGTCGTGATCCTTTTCTCCAGTGATTACATCAAAGTGCATGGTATTACCATTTGCATCTTTGACATAAGTGTCATATACGTAAATTTCCATAAATCTTATTAAAAAAAGGGATATTTAATTCAAAGATCATCGAGCCTAGATTGATTTAGAAATTATAGAAAATTTTTCTCTTGTTTTTTTAAAATTTATTCTAGTACGTGAATTAATTCAGAAAGGTTTCTTCTTGGTTTGGGGAATTTTCGTTTTATGGGGTATCCAACACACAAAATTGATGAGGGTACTAGTTCAGTCCCAATAATTTCTGATACTTTTTTTTCATCGATCATCCCGATCCAAATAGTACTCAAGCTTAAAGCAGTGGCCGCCAACTGTGAATAGGCAGCTGCAAGAGTAGCGTCTTGAATTGCAAACTTTGTTAACGTCTTTTTAGGAAATTTCAGTTTAACTCTACTTGGATTTTTACAGTATACTAAAACTAGTGGTGCGTTAACATAGGGTTGATCATTTGCTGCCTTGACCAATTTTTCTTTCATATTATTATTTTTAACATGGAAGATTTCAAAACCTTGAAAGTTCCCAGCAGTTGGAGCAGTGTCTGCAGCCGCTAGAATTTTTTCAATTTTCCATCCTTCTACGGATTTTGTATCAAATTTCCTAGTTGATCGTCTCCTTTTCATAACCTCAAAAAGGTCAGTATCAAGATCTGCTGATATTTCCTTAGAGTGGTCTCCTAGTATTACATTGAGTAGTGATTTTCTTGTTTCGATTGTTTTATCATCATCATGAGGAGGCTCATATCCTGCTGGATAAACTACACTTTCTTTTTTTGCCATGACATTCTATTTTCCGATTAGAAGATATACATAGCTATGAATGAAAGATACCGCCCGAAACAATTTATGCAATGATTTGAAATCAAATCAAAATAATTAGAATGATTTACTAGAATTTTAACTTCAATAAACGTAACTGTTTTCTAATCGACTCACTATGGAAAAATATGAAGCATAGAGTACAAGTAGACATCTCCAATTCATCTAGTGTAATTTTAGAATTAAATGATGAAACTTCTCCAAAAACTGTAGAATCATTTTTAGACAATTTACCATTTACTTTGCAACTTAATGTATGGGGTGATGAAATCTATACGTCATCATCTCCAATCAGTGTTCCAGAAGAAAATTCCAAGTCCCCAGTTTCACTAAATGATGTTGCCTATTGGCCAACTGGCAAGGCAATTTGTTTATTTTATGGACCTACTCCAATCGGTAAGAAGGGTGAGATCACTCCTGCATCTCCGGTAAATGTAATCGGAAAAATTATTGATCCTGACAAATCTGTGCTTGATTCTGCAGAAGGAAAAGAAGCTACGTTTAGATTAAAATCGTGACTATTCTATCTCTATTGGAATTTCTGAAATTTCCTGCTCAAGAATATACGCTTTGAAATCTTTTGAAATTCCAGAAAAGATTACCCACACTTCAGGATTTAGCTCCATGAATTTTTTATCGGTATTTGATGGATATGCCTTGGAATCTGGATGGGAATGAAAAATCCCTATAATTTTTAATTGATATTTATCCTCCATTTTATCTGCTTCAAGTCTTTGTTCAGCAGAAATTGTGAAATTTACAGGCGACTGTTCAATGTTTTTTGTAAGAAATACTTTCTCGACCTTTACTTCCTCGTTATTACCCGTTCCAAATAATATGGCACATGATTCGTTAGGTTTTTCATTTTCTGCATGGTTTGAAAGGATTTGTTTTTGTGCCTGTGTTAAGATAATTTTTTGCAAGCTTATCCAACTTCAACAGAGCCTGTCATCCAAGGATGTACAATGCAGTAATAATCTTCATTTCCTTGAGACATGAATGTAAACTCAAATGAATCTCCTGCTGCAATTAAATCAGAATCAAATAATCCATTTGGACCTTCTTGTGAATTGCCTGATGTAACTGTGTGCATAGCACTATCATCGTTAATCCAAAGAACTGTTGTTCCAATAGCTATTTGGAGTTCCACTGGTTCGTAATAGATTTGTCCTTCTTGTTGAATACCTGCACCATTTGGCATTGATACTGTTACTGGTTCTTTTGGTTCTTCTATGATTAATTTAGATACCATCCACGGATGTAAAATACACAGGTATTCATATTCTCCAACCTCTAATTCACTAGTATCAAGTTGGAATTTTTCTCCTTCATTTATTAAACCAGAATCAAATGTTTCTCCTACATCCTCAGAACTGGTAACAGTATGTGCAAAAGAATCTTCATTTGTCCATTCTACCACATGTCCTTTTGGAACATAAGATACATCTGGATCATAATCTGGGTTACCTTGTACTGCTGAATTTACTAAAATTGAAATTGGATATATTGGGCCCGTTGGCTCTTCGATTTCTTCTACAACAATTTCCTCTGCAATAAGATAAGTATCTGGACCAACAAATCCAAATGCTACAAATGAAACAATACCTGTAATGGCAGCTAATGTAATAATTGAACCAATTGGTTTTAAACGAGTTGGCATTTTTGTTGCAACATAAGCAATCACTATTGCTGGAAATGCAATTGCCAACAAAATACCAGCTATGATGTTTGTAGATTCAATTGTGTTCATTGTAAATGCAAACATCCCAAATCCAAGGGATATTGAAGCAATTACCAATACTGTGGCTTTTGCTCTATTACTAGTTGAGACTCCACCATCTAAGATTCCTGCTGCTAAGAAAATTAACCCTAAAAACATAGTAAGACCTGTTAGCGCATGCATTCCGTCGATGAACGTGTGAGCTATGCCCATATACGAAATAGTTACACCAGTCAAGCCTATGGCTGTTAATCCCATACCTGGCATCATGAGGTCCCAGTTACTCATTCATGCTAGCTGGTTTGAGTGATATACTTATTCCTTTTGAAATCATACAGATCGTCAAAGTCGAATAAATTAAATGGCTTTGGAAGATGGGTGAGTGATATTGGGATTTAAGGAAATATTGGAAATATCTAAACCAAGAATTATCGTACTCTTAGTCATCACTGCGGTTACTTCCATGTATGCTGCAAGTAAACTAGTTGGTCCTGAATTGGATAATCTTGGTCTTTTGCATATTATTGTTGCAGGAGCACTTGCGTCTGCGGGATCTAGCGCTCTAAATCACTATTATGATAGAGATATAGATCTAAAAATGAAACGTACCAGTCAAAGACCTATCCCATCTGGGAGAATGCCAGCATCTCAAGTCTTAATCTATGGGTTAGTAGTAAGCTGCATTTCAGTGATTTATGGTTTCTTTGCATTAAATGCAATAACTGCTTTCTTTATCGCACTTGGTATATTCTCATATGTTATAATTTACACAGCTTGGCTTAAGCGGCGCAATTCATCAAACATCGTGATTGGAGGTATTGCTGGCAGTGCTGCAGCTTGGGCAGGATGGTCAGCTGCAACGGGATCCATGGACTTGCTTGGATTTCTAATAGGATTTTTGGTTTTTGTTTGGACACCATCTCACTTTTGGTGTCTTGCAATGAAAATTAAAGACGACTATGCACAAGCCGGAGTGCCTATGCTTCCAGTAGTAATTGGAATGCAAAAAACATCAAAATTTATTTTAGGAAACACTTTGATTTTACTTCCATACTCTTTGATGATTTCGGCTTTCGGAATGGGTCTTATTTACACCATAATTGCAGCAGCTGCTGGTGGTTTAATGTTAGCATATCATTACAAACTTACTAAAACTCCAACATCTGAATTTGCATGGAAAGCATACAAAGTAACTGCTCCATATCTCACAATAATTTTTGTTGCAATTGCGTTAGATGCCGCTTTTCATATTCCATTATTTTAGAATATAATTATTTTTCAAAACCCGGAAAACTAGCCTCGTAATCTTTTTCCATTACTTCTTTATTTTGTTTTTCGATTTCATCTATTTCTTCCTTTACTAGAATCACCTCGATTCTGCGTTTATCTTTTGTAAACCATGCAACATTAATCAAACCCATAATCTCCAAGTCAAGAAGTATTTTGTTGAACTTGTCTTCAGTAATGATAAATCCATCTTTTGATAAAGATTTGAATAATTCAGAATCTGTAAGAGAACCTGCCGTCTTTATTTTTTCAAATACTGTATTTCTTATTGGTATTGCCATAATTAACCGTAAAATGATCTATCTCTTGATTTTGGTACTACATTAGATATACTTTCTCTTACTGCATTGTACCATTGATCCACTTCTTTTGTAATGGATGCTTTTACTTGTTTCAAACCATTTGCAAAGTCTCTACTTGAAATTTTTCCTGAATTATTTCTCATTGCCAGAATTGCTGTCTCTCTGCATAATGCCGCCAAATCTGCACCAGAATAATTATGTGTAGCAACAGCAATTTCTTGAAGTTTTACATCCTTTTCCAGTGGCATTTTGGCTGTCAATATTTTAATGATCTCTAATCTTCCTTTTTCATCAGGAGGGGAAACATAGAGTGCTAAATCTAGCCTTCCTGTTCTAAGTAACGAATTATCTAAAACATCTGGTCTGTTGGTTATTCCTACAACCACTACCCGTGATGAAATACCCTCTTCAATTTCTGTTAACAACTGACTGAGTACGGTTTCACTAACTCCTCCCTCTCCAGATTTTGCGCGTACAAGTGAATCTAATTCATCAAAAATTACAACACATGGTGATGAGGCCTTTGCCTTTCTGAATATTTCCCTGATTCCTTTTTCAGATTCACCAACCCATTTGGATAATAATTCTGGTCCCTTAACCAAAATCATGTTTGCGCCGCTTTCGGTAGCTAGTGCTCTTGCAATCAGTGTCTTTCCACAGCCTGGAGGACCATAAATTAAAGCTCCTTTGGGTGGTTTAATTCCCATCTTTGTAAATTTTGAAGGATCTCTCATTGCAGCTATTAAGTTGTCAGTTAGTGCCACTTTGATGTCCTCTAGCCCTCCTACATCTTTCCACCAAACTTTTGATCTTTCAACGTAAAATTCCCTCATGGCAGTTGGAACTACTTCATGCATTGCATCATAGAAATCAATTAATTTAATCCGCATTGATTGCAATATTTCTGAGGGTATCCTTTCACCTTCAAGATCAATTTCCGGTAAATATCGTCTAATCGACTTCATTGCAGCTTCTCTACAAAGCGATTTAATGTCTGCTCCAGTGTATCCATGAAGTTCAGAAGCTAGGTCTTTGAGATCTATATCATCAGCTAATGGCATTCCTCTTGTATGAATAAGAAGAATCTCTAATCTTCCATCTTCATTTGGAACGGAAATCTCCCACTCTCTATCAAATCTTCCAGGCCGTCGTAGAGCAGGATCAATACTATCTGGTCGGTTTGTTGCTCCAAGAACAATGACATTACCTCTATCCGAAAGGCCGTCCATTAAGGCTAATAATTGTGCGACTACTCTTTTTTCCACATCTCCATATGCCTCATCTCTTTTTGGGGCAATTGCATCTATCTCATCTATGAAAATAATACTTGGAGAATTATCCTTGGCTTCCTTGAATAACTCCCTTAATTTTGCTTCTGTTTCACCATAATACTTGTTCATAATTTCTGGACCGTTAATCAAAAACATATTTGCCTCTGACTCGCTTGCAAGAACTTTTGCAATCAACGTTTTCCCGCAACCTGGAGGGCCATAAAGTAAAATTCCACTGTGTGGCTCTACTCCTAAATTTGCAAATAATTCAGGGTGCTTTAATGGCAACTCAACTATTTCTCTCATTGCTTTTACTTGTGCTCCTAAACCTCCTACCTCTTCATAGGTCACCCTTAACTTTCTATCAACTGAGGGATCTGTTGATATTGTAAGAACTGTAGAGCGGTCAATCTTTACAATATGTTTTGGTAATGTTTTGGTAATCTTAAAGTCCATAGAATTTCCTAAAATCATTACTGAAATTTCATCGCCATGTGAAATTGGCAATCCTTTCAATCTGTTTTTAACAAAATCTGTAAATTCTTTGTCAACAGTCACTGTATCATTTAGTGGCGTAAGTGAAATTGATTTTGCAATTTTTGTACTAACCTTTTTTACTTTAACAACATCATTCAGCGATGCTCCAATATTTTTTCTTGTTTGTCCATCTATTCGGATAATGTCCGGAAATTTTTCATCTTCGTCAATTGGCCAAACAACTGCACAACTAGATCTTGAACCCATTACATCAATGATATCTCCTGGTGAGACTTTGAGATAATCCATGGCTTCTGGACCAATTCTGGCGCGTTTCTTACCTACATCGCGCTGTTTTGCCTCTCCAACTCGCATTTGCAAAGGTTCTTCTTTGCGTACCAAAAACTCACCTATTTCATGCTAACTGACATTCTACTCATTTGGAGTACTTCAAATTCGCTGACACCATCAACAGATTTTACTGACTCTTCAAGAGCATCCATCTGACCTTCTGAATCACTTACAACAAATTCTGCTTTAAGGAAATATAGCCCAAAAGCTAATGGCTCTTTGGCATGCCTCTTTAGTATTTGTCCTTCTTTGATTGCACCTTTGATAGATTCAGCTACTTTATCTAAATCCACTTCTGGCCCAGTTGGAAGAATTTTTGTAATTAAAAGTAATTCTGCCATTTTCTAAGGTCCCTGAAAATTGCATGAGCTACAAGTATAACTTCTTACTGCTTCTCTGCAACTTTCACATCTCCAAATTAAATCAGTACCGCAATTTGGGCAATTGAATTTTACACATTTATCATTAGGCATAATGTGTCTATGGCAACAACTGCATTTTGGTAATGATATCGTAGATGACATACCACGATTTTCTGTAAACATCATTTATACCTTCCTTGGAAATTATGCGCGATTTATCTGAGAATTTTTTTTAATTCTGAGCCAATAATTGCTTGTGCTGTTTTGACTGATCCCTTTATTCCAAGTAATTTTACAATTGAGCTTGTATGAAAATCAAAGTCTTCTTTTTCTGAAATCTCTTTTATTATTTCTAGCGTCACTAAATCAAATAATTTGTTGATTGTGGAATTATCAATTCTTTCCAAAAGCTTCCTTGCCCAAATTTGTTTTTCAAATTCATCTCCAAATTGCTTCTTCCACTGTTTTGGATACTCTTCCAAGTCTGATTCATTATTTGATTTTAAAAATTTTGAAATTGCTCTTCCTGCAAATAATCCTCCCATGCCACTAGTGTAAATTCCACCTGAGGTTGTGGGCTTGGCTTGACCTGCAGCATCTCCCACTATCACCGTTTTTTTATCTATGAATTTCTTTATTGGACCTTTAATCCAAATTGGCGCAAAAATTTTTCTAATCGTAGAATACTTGCCTTTTTGTTCTAAAAATTCTTCTAAAGTTTCTGAAACTTGGATTCCTTTTCCAGCTACTCCTACCTTCCCTTTGCCTGTACCAGATGGAATAATCCATGCAAAAAATCCTGGATATTTTTCTTGATCAAAAAACACTTCAACTTTTCCTTTTTTTATCCAGTCTGCATAAATCTCATATTGGGCAGAAGATAAAATTCCCTCTCTGTCCTTTTGTACCAGTGCTGAAACACCTCTGGCATCAACAAAAATTTTGCATTTAATTTCTCCTTCATTGGTCCTAACTCCGTCCTTTGTTAATTCTTGGAAACTGGTTCTAACCTTAATTTCTGCTCCATTTTTCTGAGCTTGGTAGGCAATCTGTTTATCAAGCTCTCTCCTGTTAATTTCGGCAACTTTTTGCTTTTTTGAATTAATTGTAAAGCTATTTCCATTTGGAGCATAAATTTTTGCTGACTCGATTAAATGATCAAAAGTTTTGCCAAATGGAATTATTCCAAGTTTCTCTAACCCTTCAGTACTAACTAGTCCTCCACAGTGTTCTGGAGTGCCAATCTCATAATCTTCCTCAATGACTAATACAGTATTGTTATTTCTTGAAATCTCTCTGGCACATAATAGACCTGCTACGCTACCTCCAGCCACTACAACATCATAGTTCACAGATTTTGTTCCTTTGTCAATTATTTATTTCCAAAGTTTTTCATTATGCCTATTTTTCATATCTGTATGGGAGAGATAAAGCAGGTAATTGCAGTTAGAACTGATCTTGATATGGGTAAAGGTAAGATTGCAGCTCAAGTAGGACATGCTTGTGTGCTAGGTGCAGAACATGTGAGAAAATCTTATCCAGAATGGTTCAAAGAGTGGTGGTCAGGACAAGAAAAGGTGGTAGTCAAAGTATCTGGAATTAAAGAATTGCAAGAAATCAAACGACATGCAATCGATTTGGATCTTCCTTGGTCTGAGGTCACTGATGCCGGACACACCCAAATTGCACCAGGTACCACGACCTGCATTTCTATTGGTCCAGCACCAGAAAATTTAATTGATAAAGTAACTGGCGACTTGAAATTACTCTGATTTTTCGAGGATTTTTGGAATGAGATATAACGAGGCTTTGTAATTTTTCAACTATGAAGAAGAAAGGATTACTTGTTGCAATATTTTTTGGTACGATTTTACTAACCTCCACAGTTGCTATTTCATTACCAAATTTGATGAACCCAATAGATGAATCAACAACAATAACTGGAACTCCTGCAGACAATTTTCCTGATGTTCAACGACCACAATTCTGTGGTTCTGGTGATGCTAAATCAACTACATATGTTAAAGAGTATACAATTCCAACCGTTTGTACAAATCCCCTAGCTATTGTTACTGACTATGAAGGAAATGTTTGGTTTGCTCAAACCAATACTGGAAATCTAGCTAAATTTGATCCAATCACTGAGTCCTTTACCGAATACGAAAATCCTATTTGGCCACCAAATGGCCGCTCTATGATGTGGGGAATTGATTATTCTCCAGATGGTTCTATTTGGTATACTGATGAAACTTTTGATTCTATTTGGAGATTTTCTCTCCAGGATGAAAAGTATGATAGATTAACATATCCTTCTCAGGGGGATGCTCTTCCTCAAAAATTAAAAGTTGATGGCGCGCAAATTATTGTAAATGATTTTACCGGAAACAAAATTACTTTCTTAGACCCAACTCAGGTTGATCAAGAAGACTTTAACTATCTTAGCATTCCCTCTCCTGTTGATAATTCAGTAACCGGTGATTTTGCTATCGATGCAGAAAACAATCTTTGGTATACTAATTGGGTATTTCAGCAGGGTGGGGTATTGGTAAAATTTAATCAAGACGAATACCGTTTATCAGTAGCAAACAGTGGCGAAGAATTATTACCATTATTGGATTACATTGAGGTTATACCATTACCTACTAATTTACTAACTCCAAATGGCGCAGCTGCAACACAGGATGGTAAAATTTGGCTTGTTGATACCTCAAGTTCAAACTTCTTTAGTTTTAATCCTGAAAATGAAGTGTTTACTCAATATGTAACCTCTGATCCTCCATTGTTAACATATGGAAATTCAAGTGGTATTATCAAGACTCCAATCTCTAGACCATATTGGGTTGAAACAAACGATTCAGGACAAATAGTATTCAATGAACAAACTGCCAACAGATTAGCTGTAATGGATCCAAAATCTGAATCTTTGGTTGAATATTTTGTTCCATCGATGAATCCCAATTGGGGAGATTGTGGTGAAATAGAGACTGCGGTCTTGCTCAAATCTTTGACTTTACAGTAGCTGGTGATAAAATTTGGTTTACTGAATGGGTAGAAAACAACATTGGAGTAGTTGACACCTCAATTGAACTTCCGTTTGATATTGAAATTGAATCAAACATAGTTTCTCT
>PVMK01118938.1_pt1 | contig 41936 bp, 51 predicted proteins | sample 1853481 | NCBI WGS metagenome assembly PVMK01 (sample SAMN08533507, study PRJNA380276) | Marine sediment metagenome, whole genome shotgun sequencing project.
TGGGCTCCGCCTGCGATGACTGGCGGGGCGGATCCGCGGAACTCAAAGCCGTGTTCCCTTGCTACGTCGTCGTGCAGTAGCGTTCAGTCAGCCAGGGTGATCTCGATTTTTTTTTCGGGTGCCCGCCTCGACTCGCACGACACGGGTTTGGATGGGAAAGTCCCGGCCCGCTTTGATGACGTGCCGTCCTTTGCTCAGGCGTGCCTTGACCGGCGCACGCCCCATCCAGGTGCCGTCGATCCAGACGTTGCCCCAGGGCTGAACGACAACGTGTATCCAGCCCTTGCCCACGCTCGCCGGCGACGGGGCTGCGGCACCCTGTGGACGCTCCGAGGTATCGGCTTCGCCGGGGGACACTGGCACCGTCACTGACGCTGACGCTGGCACTGACACTGACACCGGCACTGACGCTGGCACTGACACTGACTCTGTCCCTGGTGTTGACACCAAGACCGCCGCGGCGGTGATCAGAAGGGCCAGTACCGCGCTCGCTAGCATCACTGCGCGACCGCGCTTGTGGGGCGTTCGCTGCGGTGCAGGGGCCGCGGCTTGCTCGGCAGTGGATTGGCGGCGGAGCGCAGGTGGGCGGCTGAGCTCCGTGTCCCGTTCCTCTTCGCGCGCACGGACGTGTAGTCGCGCCTTGGGTCCTCCGCGGTGCCCTTCGACCGTCGACGCGAGCTGCCGTCGCACCTCCGGTAGAGGCGCCACGGGGGCGAGCTCCTCGATCAGCCGTGTGGCGCTCGGGGTGCGCGCGTCGGGATCCATCGTGATCAGTCGCTCGATGACTTCCCGCAGCGGCGCCGGGACGTCCGGCGCGGTGTCCGAGAGTGACAGCCGGTCGCCCTTTAGAATCTTCTGCATCGTTTCGATGTCGTGAGCCCCGTCAAAGGGGCGCACCCCAGCGACGGCTTCGAACAAGACGACGCCGAGAGAGAACAGGTCGGTCCGCCCGTCGACCGACTCGCCGCGCATGTGTTCGGGCGACATGTAAGGGGATCTTCCCCTTGGCGCTACGGCTTGCGGTCACCGCCGCGTTGTCGATCGCCTTCGCGATTCCCGAAGTCCGCCAACTTCGTCTCGCCCGATCGGCTCAGCAAGATGTTGGAGGGAGAGATGTCCCGGTGAATCAGGCTTCGGTGCGCGTGCTCGAGGGCATAGGCCAAGTCCAACCCGATCAAAGCAACTGTGTCGGGGGACAGCCTCCCTCCGGGAGACGACTTGAGGAGCGATCGAAGGTCGATACCGTCGACGAGCTCGAGAGTCATGTAGTGCACGCCGCCGACCTCGCCGAAGTCGATCACTCCCACGATGTTGGTGTGGCGAAGCTGCGCGGCGAGCTTGGCCTCACGCTGAAAACGAGAGATGAACTCGTCGTCGTCACTGAACGCAGGGCAGCACGCGTTTCAAGCAAACACGCTGCTCGAACCCGCCCGCCGCGTCGCGCGTCGCTTCGAAGGTCTCTGCCATGCCGCCCACGCCGAGACGACGAATCAGGCGGTAAGGACCAAACTGTCGTGGCTCACCGACCATCTATTGGGAGCCTAGCATCATTGCGAAAGCACTGGCGCGCACATCCACGGCGATGCAGGCTCGTCCGCCACTGATGAACGCAGCGTCAGGTCCAAACAGAGGCGCCCCGCGCGCCATCTTCCGGAGCCTGTTCGACCTGGCGATGCCGATCGTCGGCCTGAACGTGCTCAGCGTTCTTACGCTGGCGGTGGATACTGCGATGTGTGGCCGTCTCGTCGACGCCGAGGAGGCGCTCACCGCGCTGGGTTTCGCGGGTCAGCTGATTTTCCTGCTGATGGTGGCGATGCTCGGGCTGACCGTCGGCACTGTCGCTTTCATCGCGCGGGCCCACGGCGCCGGCAAAACCGAACGCGTGAATCACGTGCTCCACCAAAGCATTCTCTTGACCTACGTGGTGTCGATTGGCGTTGCGATAGTCGGCAATCTCGGCGCCGGCGCCGCGATGGATTTGCTCGGTGCTGACCCGGCGGTTCGCGACCTCGGGGTGGCCTACCTGCGTCCACTCGTCGGATTTACGGTGTTCTTCTACTTGAACATGCTGTTCGCTGCGGCGCTACGCGCAGTTGGCAATACGATGTTGCCCTTCATGATCGCGTTGTTCAGCAACTTCCTCAACATCGTCTTGAACTACGGACTCATCCTGGGGCGCCTCGGCCTCCCCGCCATGGGCGTTCAGGGCGCGGCCTGGGGAACCGTCATCTCACAAGCCGTTGCGGTCGCCCTGATGGTGTTCCTCCTGCGGCGCGACGTCGTGTATGGGGTGCGGGCGCATCTTCATTTGGCGCCGATCGACCGCCCGCTTGCGAACGATCTCTTTCGCGTCGGAGCGCCTGCTGCGCTCGATATGCTGGTCCTCAACGTGGCGTTCCTATCCGTCGTCGGGATGCTGGGGCGCGTGGCGCAGGTGGCCGTGGCAGCACACGGGATTGGTCTGCGCATTCAGTCTTTGGCGTTCGTGCCTAGTTTGGGTGTCTCACAGGCCATCGGGGCCATGGTAGGAAACGCGCTGGGCCGCGGGGATGTGGACGAGGCGCGGGAAGTCGTGCGTGGTGGCATGATGCTGTCGACGGCGATCGCCACCGTGATCGGCCTCGCGATCGTGTTCGGGGCCGCACCGGTCATCTCGATCTTCGAGGTCGACCCGGCAACCGAGCTCGGGCGCTATTCGATCCTCTGGATGCAGGTGCTCGGCTGGGGTATGCCCGTCGTCGGGATTCACATCGCGCTCATCGGAATGCTCCGCGGGGCCGGGGCGACAAACACCAGCCTGATGATCAACATCATAGGTACCGTGGTCATCCAGGTTCCGCTCAGCTGGTTTCTCGGATTTGTCATGGGGTGGGGCGCCTTTGGCATTTGGGTGGCTATGCCCATTTCATTCGTCGTGCGTATGTGCCTAGGGGGTCGTCGCCTACCGGCGCGGGGCCTGGGCCCGGGCGGGCGCGACGATCTGAGCACTCGTCCATGGGCAGGGATTTCTCCGAGGCACCTTCTTTTGGTAACCTCCGGTCATGATCAACGCTTTGATCAGGGCGGTGTATCGAGTGGCGCATTGGGGGTTGCGACTCCTGTGGTTCATTCGGCGGCCGGAAACTACGGGAGCACTGGTCGCCGTGTGGCACCAGGGCCGTGTTCTACTCGTGAAAAACTCCTACAGGCGGCAGCTCACCTTGCCCGGGGGGTACATCAGGCCGCGTGAGGATCGTCGAACGGCCGCGGCGCGAGAGCTTCGCGAAGAGGTCGGCGTTCAGGTGCAGCCCAAACACCTGGTCCACGCTTACCATGGCACCCATGTCTTCGAGCACCGCCAAGACACACTCGACATCTACGAGCTCGAGGTGGAGGAGGCGCCCGACGTGCGAGTCGACGACCGTGAAGTCGTGCGCGCCGAGTTCCACACGCCCGACGAGGCGCTTCGTTTGGACATTGTACCGCACCTCGAGGAGTATTTGTCGCGGCGACTCGGACAGGCGGCCGGTTGAGTCCGGCCAATCCCCGCGAGGCGCTCGCACGCGAGGCTCTACGACTCCATGAGCGCTATCATCGCGAGCTCATCGAGCGTTTCTGTGTGTGTCCATGGGCGAAGCCCGCACGGGCGGCCGGCCGAACCCGGGCCCACGTCGTCGTGGACGCATCGTGCAGCCCGGAGGAGCTGGCGCCGGTGCTCGCGGAGTGGGCCGCCGACGACACGGTCGATGTCGCGTTCGTCATCGCACCGCGCTTCACGGGTGACGCAGATGCTTTCGCGGACTGGGCGACGTCGATCGCACAGGCGCAGAGAGATGCCTTTCTGACTGCGCCGTTCTATCCACGCGTCCCGGGCTCCGCCGGCCCCATCCAGTTTCTGCGTCAGACTCCCGACCCCTACGGTGCAACTCGTCCGTCGAACCCGCCTCGAAGAGATCCGGGCGCAAGACCCACCGCACTACACCGACATCTTCGATTTAGATCTGCGCAAGCTCGAGGCGGACAACGCACCGCGCGAAGTAGCCGCCTCGGTCGTCGCGCACAACGAACGAATGATCGAACGCGAGGGCAGGGCGGAGATCCAGCGAATTCTCGATGACATTCGGGAGGACCGGGAGCGGACCTACGCAAGGCTGCTGCCGTTGCTCTGACAGTTCCAGTGTCAGCGTCGGAGTTTGCGCCCTAGGTAGCCTGACGAGATCACGGCCCACAACGCGCCCGAAATCAGCCCGCCAGTATGGACCCAATTTGCGATGTGCCCGACCCAGCCGGTGAAGCCGAGGGCTAGCCAGATCAGCATGAAGGTCGCCAATTGCTGCGGCATTCGGTACGGGAAGCTTGGGTCTAGGCGGCCTCGGATCCAGATGAAAGCGAACAGGCCATAGACTACGCCTGACATTCCGCCGAACTTCGTCGGTCCCGAGATGACGTACTCGAGCACGTGCGAAAACGCTGCCGCCGTGAGGACGAAGATCAACAAGTAGCGGGCAGAGAACACGCGCTCGATCGCCGTGCCAAGGTCTTTGAGCCACCACAGATTGAATGCAATATGCATCAGGCCGAAGTGTAGGAACATCGGCGTGAACAAGCGCCACGGCTGGCTCTGCCAAATCACGTTGACGTCGCCGAACACATAGCCACCCCTCACGGGGACGAGTGGCACGAAGGTGAAGTAACCAACGACATCCGTCTCGTCGCCCATGCCCGTCAGAACGAACACCGCGACGCAAATGCCCATCAAGCTGCCGGTAACGGTTCCGATGCGCATGTTCTGCTTCGCGTCGATCCGCTTCCGAATCTTGTTCGTGCGGGCCCTGAGTTGCTCGTCGGTCTTGGCTTCTTGGCGGCGTTGCGCACGAGCTTCTCGCGCCGTGTCGGAGACCTGCTTGGAGCTCGCGTCGAAGGCATTCAGAAAGGCGCGCGCTTGCTCCATCCGGTCCTCGTCGTGAACCCAAACCGCAAATGCGCTGTCCCTCGTTTCCTTGATCGTCGTCACCACGCCGTCTGCGTACAGGGCGTCGCCGAGGGTGTTGGCCTCAGCCTCATCGGGCAGGGTCGTCAATAGGCGCATTGCGGGGCGGAGTGTAGCCGCTTCGATCGGTGTTTCAATCGCCGCGGACCATGGAGTACATCACGCAGTCGCGAGGGAGGTCCGACCGATTCGGATGATGCCCGTACTGCCTAAGCCGTCCTTCGTACTGCATCCCCACCTTTTGCATGACCCGGGAAGAACGGGTGTTTTCTTGGTCGCAGAGCGCCTGGATGCGCACGATTCGGTCGTCTTGGAAGGCAGCCGCGCACACCTGCTTCATCGCTTCGGGCATGTACCCTTCGCCCCAAAAACGGCTGCCAAGCGCAAACCCGATCTCCGCCCGGTGGAAGTGAACGGTGCAACCGATGGTCCCGAGCAGTGCTCCATCTTCCTTGCGTTCGATGAGCCATATTCGGTGACCCATGCGGAGGTCCCAGGCGTCGATCGCTTGCTGGAAGTACTCTCGGGTCTGGGCGGGACTCGTATGAGGTGTCCAGGTGAGGTAGCGGGTGATCTTCGGGTCACTCGCGTAGGACTCGAAGGCGGTCTCGGCGTCCTCGATGGTCGGGCGCCGCAGCACGAGCCGCGTCGTTTCCAACTCTTCGGGCGGGAACTCCACGGTGCGCGTATAGCACGACGCCGCTTCGCGATGGATCCGCTCGAGACCAGCTGATAGGTTGCGGTCCATGTCCGGCTCGCAGCCACTCGATGATGCCGTGCTCCGCCTCTGCGAGCGGCTCGGCTATTCCTTCACAGACAAGGGACTTTTACTCGACGCGCTCACCCATCGCTCGTTCAAGAACGAACGACCCGACGTTGCGCTGGCCGACAACGAGCGCCTCGAGTTTCTCGGCGATGCGGTCGTCGGCCTCATGGTCGCATCGTTGCTCTACGCGCAGTTCCCCGACTCGGACGAAGGCGAGCTCACCAGGCGGCGGGCCGATTTGGTCAGCGAAAAGGGGCTTTTCGAAGCAGCCGAGAGCATCGGCATCGGCGATGCGATGAGGCTCGGGAAGGGCGAGGAGAAGTCGGGCGGTCGCTCCAAGTCTAGGCTGTTGGAGAATGCTCTCGAAGCCTGTCTCGGCGCGATCTACCTCGACGGTGGAGCCGATGCGGCCTTCGAGGCGGCTCGCCGGATCTTCGAACCTCGCTTGCATACCAGCGCCCCGGGCCTTCGGGATGCCAAGTCACGCGCCCAAGAGTGGGCGCAGGCGCATCTCGGCGGGACGCCGAGCTACCGGATAGTTGGAACGGAAGGGCCCGACCACGATCGGGAGTTCACCGTGGCGCTCGAGCTCAACGAGGAGGAGGTGGCGACGGGCACAGGCCGCTCGAAGCTCGCAGCAGAACAAGCAGCAGCCCAAACCGCCCTGAACCTCTGGGTCCAAACTGAAGACCCTCCTCCGTGAACTAGACGGCGCGGGAGGCGGCGTACGCCTCCAACCGCGCGTGCGCCCAATCGACGTTGCGCTGCAGCTCGTTGTATTCGGGACCTTCGTACAGCTCGTCGAAGGCCTTGAGTGCCACTTCGGCCTCCGCGAGCTCTTCTCGGACCGCGTCGGGCTTGATGTTTTCGGGCGGTTCGAACAGGTCGGTCAGCAAGAGCACTTTGTCGGGCCCACCTTCGACGAAGCCGGGGCCGATCGCAGCGATGTGCCGCTTGCCTTCGACTTCCCAAACCAGGAGTCCGCACCTGAGCGCGGCTAGAAGTGGAAGGTGGTTCGGAAGCACACCGAACTCGCCTTGGACGCTCGGTGCTTGAACCGCATCGACTCGAATCGAGAGTGCGGAGCCGCCCGGTGTAACGACGTCGAGTTGGAGGTGCTCGGAGTTAGCCATGGTTCAGCCGGTCAGTCCTTGGAGCGCTTCGCGTAGGCTTCCTTGACCTCTTCGATGTTGCCCTTGAGGTAGAAATCCTGTTCGGGAACGTGGTCGAGCTTGCCGTCGAGGATCTCTTCGAAGCCGGCGACGCTCTCTTCGAGCGGCACGTAGGCACCCTTGAGGCCGGTGAACTGCTCGGCGACGAAGAACGGCTGCGAAAGGAATCGTTGAATCTTTCGGGCACGGTCGACGGCCATGCGGTCGTCTTCGCTGAGCTCGTCCATGCCGAGAATCGCGATGATGTCCTGGAGGTCCTTGTACTTCTGCAAGACCTCCTGAACGCCTCGGGCAACGCGGTAGTGACGCTCGCCGATGACGCCGGGGTCGAGCATGGTCGAGCTCGAGTCGAGCGGATCGACTGCCGGGTAAATGCCGAGCTCCGCAATCGAACGGGACAACACGGTCGTCGCATCCAAGTGAGCGAAGGTCGTTGCGGGTGCCGGGTCGGTCAGGTCGTCGGCAGGAACGTAAATGGCCTGAACCGAGGTGATCGAACCCTTGTTGGTCGACGTAATGCGTTCCTGGAGCTCACCCATCTCGGTAGCCAGCGTGGGCTGATAACCGACAGCGGAAGGGATACGGCCGAGAAGCGCCGACACCTCGGAGCCTGCCTGTGTGAAGCGGAAGATGTTATCGACGAACAGAAGAACGTCCTGACCTTCGTCGTCGCGGAAGTACTCCGCTACCGTCAGGGCACTCAGCGCGACGCGCGCACGTGCACCGGGCGGCTCGTTCATCTGGCCGTAGACGAGTGCGGTCTTCGACAGAACCGTCTCGCCCGTGTCGAGCTTCGACTCGCTCATCTCGAGGAGCAGGTCGTTGCCCTCGCGGGTTCGCTCGCCGACGCCCGCGAAACAAGACACACCGCCGTGCGCCTTGGCGACGTTGTTGATGAGCTCCATGATGAGAACGGTCTTGCCGACGCCGGCGCCGCCGAACAGGCCAATCTTGCCGCCCTTTCGGTACGGAGCCAGAAGGTCGATGACCTTGATGCCTGTCTCGAAGATCTCGACCTCGGTGCTCTGGTCGACGAACGGCGGAGGATCTCTGTGAATCGGAGAGAACTTGGTCGCGTTGACCGGCCCTTGCTCGTCGACCGGCTCGCCGATGACGTTCAAAATGCGGCCGAGGCACTCCTTGCCGACCGGCATCATGATCGGACCATCGGTGCTCTTGACCTCCATGCCACGGACCAAGCCGTCGGTGGAATCCATTGCGATGGCACGAACGGTGTTCTCGCCGAGGTGCTGCGCAACCTCGAGGGTGAGGTTCCAATCCTTTTCACTGATCGCTGGGTTGCTAATCCGAATCGCAGTGAGAATCGCGTGGAGGCTCCCCTTGCGGGGAACGCAACGTCCACGACTGGACCAATAACTTGAGTAACACGCCCGTTCTGAAGCTCTGCCATGTTCTTTCCGGTTCTCTGAAAGTGGGTCGGCTGGCGGCCCTGTTCACGCCGATAAAAGCGAGCGCGACCTAGCACGGCCCCTCAGGGTGGTCAACGGCGGCCGCCCCCACGCGCGCTCGATTGACCGTCACCTCTATGCTTTCTACCCTCAACCCGCGTCGATGCAGGACCACGAACCCGTCATCCACGCACTTCTCGGCGCTGGAACCCGGTATCAAGGGAAGCTCTTTTTCGAAGGCAGAGCGCGGATCGACGGCGTCTTCGAGGGCGAGGTGTTCAGCGACGGAGTCCTGATCATCGGGGAGGAAGCGACCATCAAGGGTGCGATTCGCGTTCACACCCTGATCGTGCGGGGGGGGAAGATCGACGGCGATATCCATGCGACCGAGCTGGTCGAGCTCCATGCGCCGGCCCAGATACGCGGCGACATTCGCACACAGGTCCCTGTTCATGGACAAAGGTGTCCTCTTCGATGGCTCGTGCGTCATGGGTGAGGTTCACGACCTCGACGACCCCGCCGGTTCCCCTCGGTCGGCCGAGGATACCTCCCCGGACGGCTACAGGGACCAGCCGAATAGAAACTGAAAGGTGAGTGCGTGATCGGTGCCCTTGGCCCCGTCGCCCATTGCGGGGACGTTCGCGTTGGAGCCCGTGAAACGCAGGTGGTAGTACTCCCAGAGGAATCGGAACGCGTAGGTGAACCCGGCTCTCTAGCCGGCCGTCGAACGTGATCGCCGCGTCCAGGCCGACCCCTGAGCTGTCCGTTTCCGTACGCGTCCTCGAGACCGCCGAGAAAGAACGGCACGCGAAGGCCGAAGTCGCGCGGAAGCCGAAGAAGCTCGGGCACGATGTCGTACGCCACGGCCGGGCCCGAGTCGGACGTAGATGATCCTCGACGACGGGAGCACCGAGTTGAGATCGATGCTGAACACGTCGCCGCCGACACCGACGAGCCCACCCACCTGCAGCCGGTCGATCGGGTAGAGGTAGCCGAATTGTCCCGAGCAAGCGCCAGGTGTTGGTTTGCAATGAGATCCCGGTTCCCTCGGGCTCGACATCGAGACCCGATGCCCGAGCCGCCGTCGATCTGAATTGCGATCGCTTGCACGGCGGGCCTCGGCGAGCGGCGGGCGACCGGCCTGATCAACAGATGCCAACCGAAATCGAAGTAGGCGCTGGTGTCGAAGGTTCGCTGCTCGGTGCCGCCGCCCACGTTGAAGTGGATGTTTCTGAATCGGGCGCCACCGCCGATCAGCATGACCAGGACTGGCAGCCCCGGTCCCTCGTCCCTGCACCGCTGCAGCAGCGGGCTGTCCGTCTTGTCTGGCCTGCGCCCCCGCCGCACTCGTCGTGAGGAAAAACCCTGCAAAAACGCACACTCTGAGCGTCTGAACCATCCCGACGACCAACCTAGCAAGCCTCCTGCGGAAGGCTCATTTTTCTGGGAGGCTTGCACAGGGTGACGTAACGTCACCCGGTCGTGTCCCGTAGTAACGAGCGAAACGAGAACAACCATGGAAAAAGACAGCCCTCATAGGAGTCATCGCCGCCGCGTTCATCGCGGGATCACTTTCGAGCCCCGCGCGGGCGGCGGACGAGCACAGCGAGAATGCGGGCATATTCACCGCCCAGATCCCCGAGGAGGGTTCCAACATCGCTTGGGGCCAGGCGGTTCTCGTCGTGGACAGGCCGATCGAGGAGGTGCTCCCGATCATTCGCGACTACGCCAACTACGCACAATTCATGCCCTAATTTCACGAAGTCCAAGGTCCTCGCGCAGCGCGGCAGCCGGGCGATGGTCTATATGGAAGTCAGTGTGGCGAAGGGCACGCTTACGCTCTGGGGCCAGCTCAACCTCGCCGAGCGTCCCCAAGAAGGGGGAAGTCCCGCGTGGTGGAAGCGTACCTGTTGGAAGGCAACATCGACGCCTTCAGCGCCCGCTGGAGGCTGACCCCGGTCGACGGCGGCACGCGAACCGAGGTCGACTTTCAAGATCTTCGTCGACCCCGACATCCCGCTGCCCATCATCGGTCTTCAGTCGAGAGAACGAGCGGGCAGCGGGTAGGACGGTTCGGGCCCTTCGGGCGCGTGTCGTCGAAGGGCCCGAAGGGCTCGACCTAACGCGGTCATGCGCGAGCGCCCGGCCGACCTTGACTGGTTTCGGGCCCATGCTACGAACGCGCGCCGCTAGGGATTTCTCCTTGCCGGAGCTGCGATTCGGCCCCAAGCGCCGTTTGGGAGTTTTTCTCCTTCCGGGTGCCCTGAGGCCGACCGGGAATACCGCTGCGATGAACGTGCTTTTCACAGCCCTCTTGTCCGAGGGTTCCATCATCGACCTCGACGGCACGATCTGGATTCAGCTCGGGCTGTTTACGGTGGCTTTTCTTGTTTTCCGCCCGCTGATCTTTCGTCCGATGATCGAGCTGTTCGAAGCGCGTGAGAAGGCGATCGAGGGCTCAAAGCTCGAGGCGCTCCGACTGCAAGATGAGGCTTCGGCCGAGAGCGAAGAGTTCGATGTCGAGATGCGGCGCCTTCGCCTTCAAGCTGGTGAGGAGCGCGATCGCTTGCGGGCCGAGGGCAAGCGCCTCGAAAGCACGGTACTCGACCGCGTTCGGCAGGACACGGACAGGTTGCTCGCCGAGGCCGACGCGAAGCTCACCACCGAAGGAGCGAGGCTCCGTACCGAAATCGATCAGTCCGTTCCGGCGCTGGCCAAGCAGATCGCATCGAAGATGCTCAATCGGGAGGTCCAGTGATGCGCGCGTTGGGGGTGATCCTTTGCGCTTTGCTGGTCGCTTCACCGGGTTTGGTGTTGGCCGAGGCCGCCCACGGCGAGTCCTTGGCCCACGAGGTGGCGGAGGAGGAGTCCGGTCACGACGCTCACGATGACGGCCATGGCGAGCTCACGTTTTCCTCGCTCATCCAGAACCGGGAGTTCCAGGGGACGGTCATCAACTTTCTCGTCTTGGTTGGCCTGATCGTCTGGGTCATCCGCAAGAAGGCGAATCCCGCCCTCGCGGCGCGTCGCGCCGAGGTCGAAAAAGAGCTCGCTGAGGCGCAGGAGCTTCGCATGGCGGCTGAAAAGCGGCACATGGAGACCGCCACTCGTCTGGAGAAGCTCGACCAGGAGATGCTGCAGATTCGTGGCGACATGATCAAAGCCGGCGAGGCGGAGCGCGACCGCATCGTCACGCAGGCCGAAGAAAAGGCTGCCCGGATCCGCAAGGACACCAGCTTCCTGATCGAGCAGCAGATCAAGCAGCTTCGCAAGGAGCTCACGCAGCAGGCTGCCGTTGCCGCCGTCGCCGCCGCGCAGGAGCTGCTGCAGGAGCGGACTACGGACGCGGATCAAGACCAGCTCGCCGAGGCGTACCTCAATCGTCTCGACGAGGTGATCGAGGAGCGGCAATCATGAGCGCGCTTGGACGCCGCTACGCAAAGGCTTTGTTGGATCTGGCTCGCGAGCAGGGCGAGTTGGACTCGGTGCTGCGGGACGTTAGTACGCTGTCTGACGCGTGGAAGGTCAGCGCGGACCTTCGGGAGATGGTCGGAAACCCGGTCATCCCGAGGCCTGCCCTGAAGGCCGCCGTTGACGCGGTGATGGAAAAGCTCGGTTGCTCCACGCTCGTCCGCAACACCGTGCAACTTCTCGCTGACAAGGGGCGCCTCGGACATCTCGAAGAGGTGCTTGATGCCCTCGAGGAGCTTGCGGAGGCCGAGACCGGCCGTGTTCGCGTCGAGGTCGTCAGCGCCAAGCCCCTGAGCGATGCCTACTACGCCCAGCTTACAGAGAAATTCAAGCGAGTGACCGACCGCGAGGTCGTGCTCGTGAAGAAAGAAGATCCTTCGCTCATCGGTGGCGTGGTCACCCGCGTTGGTGACCGTGTTTTCGACGGGAGCCTCAGCAACCGGCTGAGCGAGCTTAGAGAGACCTTGCTTGCGAACGGCGAGACGCCGTAACCGCATCGAATCAGGAGCCTTGCAAAATGCAACTTCGCGCTGAAGAGATTTCCAACATCATCAAGCAGCAGATCGCGTCCTACGAAAAGTCGGTCGACGTGGTCGAGACGGGCACCGTGCTGACGATAGGTGACGGCATTGCCCGCCTATATGGTCTTGAAGGCGCCATGGCGGGCGAGCTCCTCGAGTTCCCTGGCGGCGTGTACGGTATGGTTCTCAACCTCGAGGAAGACAACGTCGGTTGCGCGCTGTTGGGTTCCGACGTCGGCATCAACGAGGGCGACACGGTCAAGCGTACCGGCCGCATCGTCGAGGTTCCTGTCGGCCCGGCGCTGGTTGGCCGCGTGGTGAACTCCCTCGGTCAACCCATCGACGGCAAGGGCCCGATCGAGAGCAAGCTCACCCGTCGCGTCGAGCTCAAGGCTCCAGGGATCGTTGCGCGTCAGCCGGTTAGCGAGCCGCTTCAGACCGGCCTCAAGGCGATCGACTCGATGATTCCAATCGGCCGCGGTCAGCGCGAGCTCATCATCGGCGACCGACAGACGGGTAAGACCGCCGTCGCGCTCGACGCGATCATCAACCAGAAGGGCAAGGGCGTCTTCTGCATCTACGTCGCGATCGGTCAGAAGCAGTCGACGGTTGCCCAGGTTGTCGACAAGCTCACCCAGTTCGGCGCGATGGAGTACACCACCGTCGTTCTGTCGGGTGCCTCCGAGCCCGCACCGCTTCAGTTCCTTGCGCCGTACACCGGCGTCACGATGGGCGAGTACTTCCGAGACAGCGGTCAGCACGCACTGTGCGTGTACGACGACCTTTCGAAGCAGGCGGTCGCGTACCGTCAGCTTTCGCTTCTTCTTCGTCGTCCTCCCGGCCGCGAGGCGTACCCGGGCGACGTCTTTTACGTTCACAGCCGCCTTCTCGAGCGCGCCGCCAAGATGGCCGAGGATTGGGTGGTGGTGAAAAAGGATCAGGAGCCTGGCCGCCTCGGCAATCAGGTTTTCAGTGGTCCCGCGTCACGACACGAGGCCGAGGCCGCCGCGAAGGAAAAGGGCGCTGGCTTCGTCGCGAAGAAGCTTCCGGATTCGGGCGGCTCGCTCACGGCGTTGCCGATCATCGAAACGCAGGCAGGCGACGTCTCCGCGTATATTCCGACGAACGTCATCTCGATTACGGACGGACAGATCTTCCTCGAATCGGACCTGTTCAACTCCGGCGTTCGCCCCGCCATCAACGTTGGCATCTCGGTGTCGCGTGTCGGTGGTAATGCACAGATCAAGGCGATGAAGCAGGTCGCCGGCACGCTCCGTCTCGAGCTCGCGCAGTTCCGAGAGATGGCCGCGTTTGCCCAGTTCGCCTCGGATCTCGACGAGGCAACGAGGCAGCAGCTGTCGCGCGGTGAGCGCCTCGTCGAGCTGCTCAAGCAGGGGCAGTTCGTGCCCTGGCCCGTCGAAGAGCAGGTCGTCTCGATCTTCGCCGGCACACACGGCTACCTCGATGTGCTTCCGACGGAATCGATCGGCCGCTACCAACACGAGCTCATCTCTTGGCTCAAGGCCGAACGCGTTTCGATCCTGAGCGACATCTTGTCGAAGGGAAAGATCGACGACACGCTCGAAAGTCAGATGGACGAGGCCCTCAAGGCTTTCGGCGAAATTTTCGAACCCAAGCAAGCCGACTAAGCAACAATGGCGAACCTCAAGGACATTCGAAAGCGCATCGGAAGCGTCAAGAGCACGCAGAAGATCACTCGCGCTATGAAGTTGGTTGCGGGCGCTCGTCTGCGGAAGGCGCAAGAGAACATCGAGCGCCTTCGTCCTTACGCTGTCAAGACCCACGAGGTGCTGAGCGGTGTGTCCGCGCGTGTCGGGGCCGACGAGGACGTTCATCCTTTGCTCGCGCGGCGCGAACCGAAAACCGTGATGCTCGTGGTGCTGACGAGCGATCGTGGTTTGGCCGGCGCATTCAACTCCAGCATCTGCAGGGCCGCCTACAAGCGCTGGCAGGAGCTCGAGGCGGACGGCAGCGAGGTTTGCTTCGGGATCATCGGCCGCAAGGGTCGTGACTATTTCGCGCGCCGAAATGCGAACATTCGTCACGACTTTTTGGGCGTCTTCGAGGACCTGAGCGTCGACAAGGCCGGCGAAATCGGACGCTACATCGTCGAGGACTACACCTCGCTCCATCTCGATTCCTGCTACCTCGTCTACAACGAGTTCAAGAGCGCTATCACGCAGCAGGTCGTGATCGAGCCATTCTTGCCGATCAAGCCCCTCGAGCTAGCCGACGACCAGCTCGGTGACTTCATCTACGAGCCCAATCAAGAGGCGCTGCTCGACACGCTTCTTCCGATGTACGTCGAGGTCGAGATCTACCGAGCCTTGCTCGAGTCCGTCGCCTCGGAGCACGGCGCGCGAATGACCGCCATGGACTCCGCGACCAACAACGCGAGCGACATGATCGACCGGTTGACCCTGCAGTACAACCGAGCCCGCCAGGCCGCCATCACCAAGGAATTGATGGAAATCATCGGCGGAGCTGAAGCTCTCAAGGCCTAGAGCATATCCGTGATACCGTAGCGCCGATGCCGGGGGGGCGAATAGAGCCGGCTGCTGCTCGCGTTACAGGTCCGCAGCCACTGTTGTGGCTTGCGTGGCTTTGCGCCGCAGCCACGATCACTTACGTCGTCAGCGCGCCTTTTTGGGTCGCCGACTATCCGATGATGACGGAGTTTCCGTTCCACGCGGCCTCCTCTTCGGTGTTTCGCCACTACACAGACCCAGGCTGGCATTTCCACGAGCAGTTCGCGTTCCAGATGCTCGCGGTCCCGCACGTGACCCTGTATGCGCTCGCCGCGACCTTCATGATCGTGCTTCCGCCGATCGCCGCGACCAAGCTCGCGGCCGCGCTGTTGTTGGCACTCCTGCCCGTCGGTCTGATGGTTCTCTGCTGGGGCCTCCGGAAGTCTCCATTTCTCGGTCTTTGGGGGCTGGTACCGGTCTGGGGTGTTCTTGGTCACTGGGGCCAGGTCGATTTTCTCGCCGCACTGGGTCTCTTCGCGATGACGCTCGGCCTCGCTCTACGGGCCGTAGACCGACCCAGCACCAGGATTCAGGGCGCCCTCATCGCGGTTTTGGTCCTGCTCTTCTTCACCCAGGCGTACCGTTTCCCGTTCGCGCTCGTGATGGTTCTTCTCGTTGGTGTCGTGATGCGCGGGCGAGTCGAGAACGTCAGAGCCCTTCTGATCCCGCTCGGTGTCGGGACAGCGCTCTTCATCGTGTGGTGGTTGACTAGGGCGGAGCTGTTCGTGCCCAAAGTCAACTGGGTCTGGCCGCCCGCGTGGCATCGCATGCAGGACGCGCGGATCTACACCGTCGACATCTTCACTGGCAACGACGACACTGAGCTCTTTCGCCGTATCGGCCTGCTGTTTGGCCTGACCGCGCTCTTGCTGCTGATCGTGGCGGTGGCCCGCCTCAGGTCTTGGCCCAGGGGTAGCTGGGTTGTGCCCGCGCACTTCATCGTGGGCGTGGCGATCGCGGTGTCGCTTGGGCTCTACGTAACGCTCCCCATGGAGATAGGGGACTCCTGGTACGTCTTTCCAAGGGAGATCACGGCGGCGCTATTTCTCGTGCCTGCCCTCCTGCCCAACCTTCCCCGCAAGACCTGGGCCCAGCTCGCGTTCGTCATCTGGACAGCGCTCGGCCTTGCTCCGCTCACCGAGTTCGTCGCCGAAGCCCACGCGGAATTCTCGACGACCACCGTGCACTTCCGCGAGATCGTTCGCGAGTTGCCGAAGGCGCCCAAGCTCCTCTACCTCGTATACGATCATCACGGCGCTCGCGCGCAGAACAGTCCTTACATCCATCTGCCAGCCTATGTGCAGGCGGAGCGAGGCGGGTGGCTGAGCTTCCACTTCGCGCAGGACGAGAGATTCCCATTTCGCTATCGGGACGCCTCCGATCCCAACGCGGAGGTCCCGCCGAGGACGCCGGTGCGCTGGGAGTGGAGCCCGCAACAGTTCCAGCTCGATCAGCACGGCACCTTTTTCGACTGGTTCCTCGTGCGTCGCATGAGCTCACCCGACAGCCTCTTCGTCTCCGATCCGACCATTCAGCGTGTGGCACACTTCGAAAACTGGTGGCTTTATCATCGACGGCGAGGGTCGACTGGACCGCCCAGTGAAACGCCCTAAGTTGGGGAGCTGATGACCCCCACGAGTGACGAAGAGCGTTGGGCCGTTTGGATGGTGCAGGCGCATCGGTTTGCCAAACGAGAGAACTTTACTGACGCCGTGGCGCGGATAAAGCTCGTCAGGGATGCAGTCCGCAAGGCGTTCGGGGAGGCGACGGAGCCGGGGCGACGCGAGCGACTCGAACGGCGTCTTGCGCGCGCCGAGGAACAGCTCACGAGCATGGAGTCGCGGCACGCTGCGTGGCGATCCGCGATCGCAGCTCGCCGTCAGCAAACGATCGATGAAGCCGCGGAAGAGATGGCGTGGCCCCTTCCGATGCCGGTGGACTAGCGGTGGACCTTGCCGAGTGCTCGGTCGCGTCGCACAAAGCGGGAGAGTCTCTCGCTGGCACCGCGGTCGAGTCGGTGGACCGCTGGCTGCTCCTCGAAGTGACTGACCCGTGGGCCCCGAAGGCGCTTCAGACCGAGGCACTGCCCGCGCCGGTACGAGCCCGGCTCGCGCAATGGCTCGAGACGCCGCGTTCGCGCCTACAGCTCATCCGACGTCCGGGTCGGCCCGGGAAGCGAACCCAGTTCATAGTGGTCTCCTCTGCAAGCGATCGGCAGCAGGTGTCGAAGCTCGAGCTTGGGCGCTACGAAGATCTGCTCGACGTGGACCTCGATGCGCTCGGTTCCGAGGCCGCAGAGCCGATGTGTTTGGTCTGTGCGCACGGGCGCCGCGACCGGTGCTGTGGGCAGCGTGGCGGTGCGGTCTTCCGCGCCATTCAGGCCCAAGGGGTCGATGCTTGGCAGACGAGCCATCTCGGCGGGCATCGGTTTGCGGCTTGCGCCCTGTGGCTTCCAGATGGGCTGATGTACGGCCGCCTGCGGGCCGAGGATGTGAACGCCTTTGTCGCCGCGCGCCGAGCCGGCCAAATCGGTGAGCCGGATCTGTTTCGCGGCCGCTGCGCGCATGACCGTCCTACGCAGGCGGCCGAGATCTTCCTGCGGGCGCGGCTGGGCGAGCGGGGGGCCGATGCCATCGACTGGCTGGGGACCGCGGCCGAGTCTGAGTCGGCTTGGGAGGTCCGGTTTCGAGTGGGTGCGGGTGATCACGTCGTTCGGGTGCGACTCGAGCATACCGGTGGCGCGCGTCCGGTGAGCTGCGGAGAAGAGCCGGGGCCGATCACGCGGTTCGTGGAGATCTAGGATCAGTGTCAGCAACCGTGTTGTGCGGCTGAGTCACCGGAGGACGGCTCGGGACGGGCGTGCTCGCGAATGGGAGCCCCGTCGCCTGGCACCTCAAGTCGACATACGGCGAGGCGCCGACCCATTCACTGTGCTGCCCATCCCGAGCCGTCCTCCTGCGTAGAAGTCGACGTACGCCGGCGACGTCCAGTGTCAGTGTCAGTGCCAGTGTCAGTGCCAGTGCCAGTGTCAGTGTCAGTGTCAGTGCCAGTGTCAGCGCCAGCGCCAGCGTCAGTGCCGGTGATCTCTCCTTTCGACTGGGGAGACTCCCCACAATAGGCTAGAAGCGGGGTGTGGAACTCTGGTTGCTCGCGCTTTGGGCTCTTTCTGGCGCCGCGCTTCTGTTCACGCACCTCGTGATGGCTTGGCGTGTGCTCGCGGGGCCCTTGGCTGCGCAGTGGCGTTACCTAGGGTTTCTCGTGCCGGTCTTCACGCCAATCGTCGCATGGCGCGGAGGCAATCGCCTGGGCCCAATCACCTGGATTTTGTTCCTCGTGATCTATCTCTCCGCGCGCATGGTCGACGTTTGATGTCCGACGCGCGCCGCCATCCGTTCGTCACGGTCCGGGTTCGACCCGATCAACTCGAGCTCGCGCAACTGACATTGTGGGAGCTCGGCGCGATCGGTCTCGAAGAACGCGACGAGACCACTTTGGTGCGCGGCCCGGCGCCGGGGCGGGTCGTCGTCGTCGCGGCGTTTGCCGACGAGACCACCGCGCAGCACGCGTTGAAGGAGATCCGCGAAGAGCACGAGGCCGAGATCATCTATCTTCCGCATGAAGACTGGGCGGTCGAATGGCGGCGCGGCTTCAGTGCACAGCGCATCGGGAGACGTCTCTTGTTGCACCCGTCGTGGGAGAAGGCGCAGAACGAGCCCGACGACGTGGTGTTGACGATCGACCCAGAGAACGCATTCGGAAGCGGCGACCACGAAACGACGCGACTCGTGTTGCAGCTGCTCGATCAGCACGTCACCGGTGACGAGCGGGTACTTGATGTGGGTTGCGGTAGCGGGGTGCTGTCGATCGCGGCGCTCCTTCTCGGGGCGGCGTCCGCCGTCGCGGTCGACATCGACGAAGACGCTTGCGTCGTTGCCCGTCGCAACGCCGAGCTCAACGGTGTGGCGTCTCGTATGGATGCCTCTTCCCGCAGCCTCGGAGAAATAGATGGCGCCTATGACATCGTCCTCGCGAACATTGAAACGCGGGTCCTGCTCGGCATGGCCGATTTGCTCCGGGCCCGCATCGCACCGGCGGGCTTTGTCGTGCTGAGCGGGATTCTCCGGGTGGAGCGGGATGAGCTGCTCGCTGCGTATGCTCCGCTGCGCCCCGAGGAGTGTGTCGAAGAAGGCGAGTGGTGCGCCTGTCTCCTGAGGCTGGCGGAGTCATGACGGTTCGCAGACTCTACGTGCCCGATCTGCCCGACGTGGCTGGGACGGTTACCCTCGCAGAGGCCGCGAGCCGCCATGTTCGCGTATGGCGCCTTCGCGCGGGCGATGAGGTCGTGCTCTTCGACGGCGGGGGCCGCGCCGCAGGGGCGAAGATCGAAACTCTAGGCGAGCAGGTGGTGTGCCAAGTACGGACGCCGGTGGTTGCCGAGATGGAGCGCGCGCGCGTCGTGTTGATGCTCGCGATTCCGAAAGGGTCCAAGCTCGACGATTGCGTACGCATGGCTACGGAACTCGGCGTGGACGAAGTGGCACTCATGTACACGGAGCGAACCATTCCCCGTTGGGACCCGGAGCGTGCACGGTCGCGGCTCGATCGATTGACACGGATCGCCAGTGAGGCAGCCGCGCAGTGCGAGCGAAACGACGTGCCCGTCGTGCACGGCCCCCAACCGTACGCCACCTGCTTGGAGCAGATGCCCAAGGGGGCGGCCGGGGTTCTGTTCGGGGCGCGGTCGCGGGGAGCGCTGGCCTTCGTTGGTACCCCTGAACAAGTATGGTGTGCCATTGGGCCCGAGGGGGGCTTCACCGCCGCCGAGGTCGGAATGTTCGAAGAGGCGGGGTTTTCCGTCGCCAGCCTCGGAACCTGGGTGCTCCGGGTTGAGACAGCCGTATCTGCCGCCCTCACCCTCGTGCGGGACCGGCTCGACCCGGACCGACAAGCTCGTTGACACACCGGTGGGACCAACGCCACCATTGCGTTGGTCATGTCTGTTCTCGCCTCGCTCTTGGTTCGCGACAAGATGATCCCCGTGGATCGAGTCCAGGAGGCGATCCAGGAGCAGGTCATGCGTGGTGGCAACCTCGACACCGTGCTGCTCGAGCTCGACTTCCTGCGCGAAAACGAGATGAACGCCTACTGCGCGGCCGTGTATGGGCTTTTGCCGGCAACGCGCGACGAAGTGATGCGAACGCCGATCAGCACCGTCCGCGTCCTGCCCAGGGAGTTCGCAGTCCGGCACCGTTTGATTCCGGTGGCACGCACCGAAGACGCCGTGGTGCTTGCGGTCGACCGTCCGCTACCGGAAGCCACCCTCCGGGAGATCTCTTTCGAGCTGGGCATCGACCCTGTGCAGCGTGTCGTTTGTTCCGTGCGCGTGGAGGCGGGCCTGGCTCGTCACTATGACATCGAGATGACCGCTCGGCTGCGTCACCTCAACGGTCGCCTCGAGGCATCGGACGCGGGCTCGATTCCCTACGTCGCACCGTTCGAAGGGGTCGGGAAGCGCAGCTCACTCCCTCCGAGCAAGGAGGTCTCCGGCTCGTATCCCCGCGTCGAATCCTCCATCCCCGCGCCTGTGGGCATGGCCGACACGGAACCCCCGCCGGCGGTGCTGCCTCAGATCGGCTCCTCGGTTCCTGTGGGGACGTTTCGAGACTCCGATCCGGCGACGCCTCGGCACAAGCGCTCGGAGCCTCAGTCGGGTTTCACCAGCGCGAGCCGGTATAGTCTCCCGCCTCGCCCCCCAGAGGTGTTGGGACGGCCATCCGCGCAACCGAAGGCTTCGCGACCGGCAGGACGGAGAGTTCCTTCGTCCCCGTCCCCTCAGCGCGAGCCGATCTCTGACTGGCAACCCGCCCCCGCGCCTCGCGAGTCCACTCCCGGATGGCAGCCGGCGCCCGCTCCTTCACCTTCGACTCAGCGCAAGCGCTCGGTGCCCCCTGACCCGCGGCGCGACAACGACGGAAGCGCGATCACACACGACGTCGTGTCCCTCAGTCCGCAGAGCCCTATCTCCGCGCCGCTCCATGCCGAACACGAACCGGCCGAACGACGATGGGCGCCCGCACCTCCGCCCGGCACGTCCGAGGGCTCGCTGCCCAGCGTCATCGTCGACGTCGGCGACGATGTCGAGGAGTTGGTCGCGGCGCTCCGCGACGCCGGCCCTGAAGACGAAATGCTGATCCTACCTGTGCTCGCAGTGGGTGAGGTGGCGCTTCCAGCCCTGGCCCGGGAGTTTCCGGGCACGCTGTGGTTTGATCGCAACGAGCCTCACGCACGGATTCCAGCAGGCAGGGACGTGTCGCCGATCGCTCGAACATTCGTCGCCTTTGGGCAGCGCTCGGTCCCGTACCTGACTCCCCTCCTCGACGCGCAGAACCCCGATACGCGATACTACGCCACCGTCCTAGCGTCCGAGTTCGTGCATCCCGATCTCGTGCAACCCGTTGGTCGCCGTCTGTTCGATTCGGACCCCGGCGCTCGCAGCGCTGCGTACCGTGCCTTGAGTGTCCTCTATGCGTGCGAGGTCGAGTTCATGCAGCTGATCGAGCGCCTACGAGCCTCGGCACGCGATGGCCGAAGACTCCATCCCCAGGTGACCTCGATCGAAGCGCTCGGGAGGCTGCGCGACGCCGAATCGTTCGACTTCTTCGTTTCGTTGCTCGAAAGCCCAGAGATCGACGTGATTCGCGCTTCCCACGCGAGCTTAGTGCGCCTGAGTTGCCAAGATTTCGGTACCCACAAGAAGAAGTGGACCGTGTGGTCCGACAAGCACAACGGGCAGCATCGCGTGGAATGGCTGATCGACGGGCTGATGCACCCGGACGAACGACTGCGGCGGCGCGCCAGCGACGAGCTCAAGCACCTCACACAGGAATACTTCGGCTACGGGCCGGGGCTCTCGAAGAAAGAGCGCGAGGCCGCACAGCAGAAGTACCGAGTTTGGTGGCAGCGCGTCGGTTTTCGCATGTTCGTCGAGCCGGAGTCCGACGGCTCTGGTCATGCGCACCGCCGGTGATAGACTCCGGCCCCGTCGAATCAACGAGCTCGAATCGTGCGAATCCCGAGGCTTCTCACAATACTGGGTCCTGCGTCCGTTCTCTATGTTCTGGCCGCGCGGGCTTCTTCGACCACCGCCGCGTCCCCCGAGTGGTTCGTCGCCCTGCTGTCGTTGGCGCTTTCCCTGACCCCGCTCGCCGCGCTGGGTGTGCGACCCAACGCCCGCGGTGCGTCGAGGCTGGCGGTGATGGGCGTGAGCTTGGCAGTCGCCCTGGCTTCCGCTCGCACCGCATCGCCCGTCCTCGGCCGTGCCCATGACATCGCTTGGCTGATCGTCGCGCTGGTGATGCTCGACCTCGTTCTGCCACGCAATACGAGGAAGCTCGTTCGGGCCGGCGCTCTCGCCGGTTTTGCCTTGGCGGCGCTCCTCGGTGCCGGCTTGGCGCAAGAGGGCCTCCTTCCCGGGTCGACGTTCGGCGTTGTCGTAGTGATGGGTATCCTGGCGACGGGGGCGCTCCATCAAATTGTGCTCGCTGGGAGAGGTCACGTGGTCGAGGGCGCACTGTCGGGCATTGTGCTCGTCAGCTTGGCTGTCGGGCTGGCATATGCGTGGCTCGGCCCATTCGCGGGTTCGCTGGCGACGTCCGTCGAGTTCGCCGTTGCCTCGTTGCTTTGGCTCGGGCACCTCGCGTGGATCGATCCGCGATGGCGCTCGTTGCGTAGTGTCGGTGTTCCGGCGATCGCGGCATGCGTGGTGTGCTTCGTTGCGACTTATGTGTTCGTGCCGGAGGCTCCGCTCGGGCGTTGGCAGCTAGGCGCCCTCGCGCTCGGATCCGGCGTTCTTTGGTGGGTGTCGTTCTCGCTTGCGCGAAGGCTCTCTACCCGCGCGGTCTGGAGCACGTCCGGCCAACTTGTGGATGGTGCCGAAGCAGCGAGGCTCAGCCTGGTTGGTGGCGCCACGCTCGAGGACATCGCTTCGGGGGTTCTCGTGCCGCTGAAGAGGGCGTTCGAGAGCGCCAATGGCTCGCCCGAGCTTTACACGTTGGAGCCTCCGCTTCGGGTTCGGCTGGATGTTGGAGATCGTGCGAATGTCAGGACCGGGGAGGCCCCCGATGCGGTCACGCGGCTCCTGTTCGCCAATGATCATCACAGCATTCTCGACCTCGGGAGCCTTCGGGACAGGGTGGTTCGCGAGCCGTCCGTTCGGGAGGCGCTGAGCGCGATGCAGGGCCGGTCGATCGGGTGCGTGCTCCCGTGTGTCCACCTCGAGCACATCGAGGGGTTGCTGTTCTTGCCCTCGATCGGTTCGTCCGGAACGCTCTCGCGCGTCGAGCTCGAAGAGCTTGGCCGCTTGGGGGATTCGCTCGGCGGTGCACTCGCGTCGGCACTCGCTCAACGCCGGGCCGACACACAGATTCATCGCCTCTCTTCCTTGAGGAGGGACGCCGAAGACCGAATCACGATGCTCGAAGGAGAGCTCGAGCAGCTTCGAGGGCAGTGCGACGTACTAGGCCGCGGGCTTGCTGAAGATCAGACCCTGCACGTTGCGTACAGTCAGTCGATGAGGCGCGTTCAGACGCGTGCCATCGAGCTGGCCCGGGTGAACGACCCCGTCCTCTTGATTGCGCCCGCGGGCTCGCCGGTGTTGCCGGTGTCGCGCTTCATCCACGACCGCGGGCCACGATGGGAGTCGCCGTTCGTCGTAGCGGATTGCTCGGCGGCGCCTTTGGATCAAGTGATGAGCCTGCTCTTCGGCTCGGAGGCCGAGCGCCGCACGGGTTGGTTTCAATCCGCCACCGGCGGCACGTTGCTCCTGCGTGATCTGCCGGCCTTGCCCAAGCCCGCTCAGGCGCGCCTTGCACAAGCGCTGGCAGAGGATGGGACGGGCCCGGATGACGGCACAGCCTCTCCGTCCATGCGGCCTCGGATGATCGCGACTTCCCGCGCGCCGATGGGCGAGTTGCGGCGCCGCGGCGCGCTCGACCCGAACCTGGCCAACTCTTTGTCCGGGCCCGGTTTGACGATCCCGTCGCTTCGTGAACGACGTGAAGATGTTCCCTCGCTTGTCCTGCTCGCGATCGACCGCGCGTGCCGCATCTTGGCGCGTGACCCCGTGGGCATCGAGCAGCGCGCCATGGAGGCCTTGGTCGACCACGACTGGCCCGGCGACGTTGCGGAGCTCGAGCTGGTGATCGAGCTTGCAGTCGCCGAAGCCTCCACAAAGACGATCGCCGTCAACGACTTGCCTCCACTGGCGTGGCCAGCCGCCCATGAAGGGGAGTCATTGAGTGGCACCTACGTCGAGGTCGAGCGCCGACTGCTCGAGCGAGCTCTCCTTCGGTCCGGGGGCAACAAGAGCGAGGCCGCACGCATGCTGGGGTTGAAGCGCACGACGTTCCTCGACAAACTTCGCCGCCACGGCCTGGAACAACGCGCGGTAGGGTAAGGTCATGCGCCCTATCGTACTTTGGGACGTCATGGGCACTCTCGTCCAGGACCCGTTTTTCGCGGAGATGCCCGAGTTCTTCGGGATGACGTTCGACGAGCTGCTCGAGGCGAAGCATCCGCGCGCATGGGTGGAGTTCGAGCTGGGTGAGCGCTCCGAAGAAGACTTTCTCGTGAATTTCTTCGCAGATGGCCGCGACTTCGATCGAAAGAGGTTCGTCAGCACCATTCGTGCGTCGTACCGATGGCTGCCCGGCGTCGAGGAGCTTCTCGCCGAGCTCTCCGGTATCGGGGTCACCATGCACGCCTTCTCGAACTATCCCGTATGGTACCGGCTGATCGAGGAGCGACTGAGCCCGTCGCGGTTTCTCGAGTGGACATTCGTCTCGTGCATGACCGGTCTGAGAAAGCCAGAATCCGCGGCGTACGAGCACGTGTTGAACGAGCTGGGCGTCACTGCCGAGCACTGCGTATTCATCGATGATCGCGTCGGCAACTGCGAAGCCGCGCGGAAGGCTGGGATTCGTTCCGTCCTGTTCGAAGGGGTCGGCCCGCTGCGCGCGTCACTACGCGACGCCAGCGCGTTGTAGTTACTCCGAGTGGCTTTTCGTCCACCAGCGTTCATAGTTTTCGCTGGGTAGCGAGAAATTCCTCGCGCTGGGCCGTTTCCGAAAGAGGCTGCAGGAACCTCGTCAACTGCCAAAGCTCGCGCGACGCCAGGAGTCGAACATTGGTGCGACTGTCGCCGAGCCCTTCGATCAGCCATTGAACGCGAATCTCTTGGCCGCGCTCGGACAGCCACCGGAGCCAGGGGTCACGGGAAAATCCGAAATCGTGCGCGGTGAGCACCCTAAGGCCCACGCGGCACGAGGTCGCGATGCCGCGGTCGGCGTCAGCTAGTAAGTCCACGAATAGCGGCGCCGATGCCCCGTCGCGTAGCTGGGTCAGCGCGGAGATCGCCCTACGTCTCACACCGAGTGGCAACGCAATGTCGGCGGCGCAGCGGCGGAGCTCCACCAAGGCGTTCCGGTATTCGGGCTCGTGTTGGTATGCGCTCAACAGATGAAGCGCGACCCGGCGACACTCCCGATCCTCATCCAAGGAGGCTTGCATGAGTGGCTCGATCAGCCGGGTGTTCGCGTATGACCCGCAAATGACGGCAGCGTAGTATCGGACGTTTGCGCTCGAGTGACGCATCATGCGCGCAAGGTAGGGAATCGCCTCCTCTCCGAACGTGGCGAGTGCCGCCGCGCTCGCCGAGATCTCTTCCGGCCGCGGAAGGCGTGAATCGGTGGCGAGGGAAGGGCGCCAAAGTGTCCCAGGGAAATGCACGGCGATCTCTTCGAGGGCGAAGTTGCCGAGCGGGAGGAGGCGCCTGACAACAGGAGCGATCTCGTCAGGACCGAGCGTGAGCAGCTCAGCAACCAGTTTCTGAGCATGCTCGGCCGGGGTCTCGTGGGGTACCGCGTGGGTGCGCGAGCCGTCCTCTATGGGTGGCGGTGCCTTGGCGCGGACGCGGGACCCGCCGTCCTCGGCATCATCTTGCCGACGCGCAGGCCCCGCGTCGCCTTGCCGACGCGCAGGAATGACACCCGCTGGCAACGAGTGCTTCTGTTTTTGCCCGACCACCGGTCCGTTATACCAGCAGGAAGCCATTTTTGGCGTGACCTCCTAGTCGCGACCCGTTTTTACAGGCAAACTTCGCGCCCATGTACAGGATGGTCGTCCGTGAGCTCGGAGGTCCGGGCGCCCTGGAGCGCGAGGAGCTGGATGCGGTGCGAGCTGCACCCGGTCAGGTCGTGATCGATGTGGGCGCTGCGGGTTGCAACTTCTTCGACATCCTGATCACGCAGGGCAAGTACCAGGTTCGTCCAGAGTTGCCGTTCTCACCCGGTGCGGAAGTTGCGGGCATTGTCCGTGAGCTGGGCGAAGGGGTCGATCGGTTTGCGGTCGGTGATCGCGTGAGCGCGCTGCTCGAGTACGGCGGTTTCGCGTCCACGGTGGCTGCTCCGCAGGAGCGCGTCTTTGCCATGCCGCCGCGCATGACGGTCGAGGAAGCCGCGGCGATGGGCATCGTCTATCAGACTTCGTACGTCGGCCTCGTGCACCGGGCCAACCTGCGGGAAGGGGAGACACTCTTGGTGCACGCCGCAGCGGGCGGCGTCGGCCTTGCAGCCGTTCAGATCGGTGTTGCGTTGGGCGCGCGTGTCATCGGTACGGCGGGCACACAGGACAAGCTCGACCTCGTGAAGAAGAACGGCGCTGACGTCGTCCTCAACTACCGCGACGAGCAATGGGTCGAACGCGTCAAGGAGCTCACCGACGGGCGTGGCGCCGACGTCGTCTACGACCCCGTCGGCGGGGACACGTTCGACCTCTCGACCAAGTGCATCGCCTTCGAAGGGCGACTTCTCGTCATTGGCTTTGCGAGTGGGCGCATTCCGTCGGCGAAGATGAGCCGCGTGCTCGTGAAGAACTTCTCGTTGGTCGGGCTACATTGGGGGCTCTACTTCGGCAAAGATCCGCAGGTGCTTCAGGAGGCCCAGGCAGCGCTTTCGCAGCTGTACGCCGCCGGCAAGATCGCGCCGCTGGTATCGGCGACCCATCCGCTGGTGGACGCCAAGGATGCGCTCGACGCGCTGGGCGCCAGAAAAACCACAGGCAAGGTGGTCCTGATTCCCTAGACCGCTCTAGCGCCTGCCGGGCTCGCCGCCCCCAAGTGCCGCGTCGCATCGGTCGATCACCGCATCGATGATGCCCGTGTGGCTCCCGAGCGGGGCTGCCATCGTGAATTCCACCCCGGCGTGCAGTTGGGCTGCCTCAGCGACCAACCGGGGGAGGTCCTCCATCACGTGCCGTCCCGGCGCAAGCATGAACGGATGTACGACGACCCTGGTTGCCCCTTGCTCGACGCAGCGGGTGAAGCCTTGCGCGATCGTGGGCTCTGCGATCTCCATGTGCGCCGGCTCGACGATGCCTCCGGCGCCGAGGCGTTGCTTCACGAGCGCGGCGACCTGGCCGAGCAGCGCGTTGGCTTCGGCTCGCCGGCTGCCGTGGTCGACCAACAGAACCGCTTCCGAGTTACCCATCAAGAGTATCTGGGCCTCCGTTTCCCGGGTGTCAAGAACTGTCCGGCGGCCGCGCGGAGCCTCAGACGCAAGCCGAGAGCGCGCGCCTCACCGAGTCTACGTAGGACCCGCCGAACAGGTTGACGTGCACCATCAACGGGTAGAGCTGGTAGAGAGGAACCCGATCGCTGGCGCCGGGCGCGAGCGGCGATGCGTCCTCGTACGCGGCAAACACGCGTTCGCCGAACCCACCAAACAGTCGCATCATTGCCAAATCGATCTCTCGGTGCCCGGCGTAGACGGCGGGGTCGATCAAACACGGCCGTCCCTGTTCGTCGACGTGGAGGTTTCCGCCCCAGAGGTCTCCGTGGAGGCGCGACGGAGGCTCAGCAGGTCCGACGCGCTCGGGAAGAACGCGCCGAAGTGAGTCGAAACGCGCGTGGGTCTCGCCGTCGATCAAGCCACGGTCGGTCGCGAGACGCAGTTGCGGCTCGATCCGGGACGTCCAGTAGAACGATGCCCAATCGTCGGCCGTCGCGTTCGTCTGCGGTAGGCGGCCGATGAAATTGTCATGGTCCAGACCGAACGATGGTGAGCCAAACGCGTGCAAGGCGGCCAGGGAATGCCCCAGCGCCTCTTCGAAATCGGGTTGAGGTTGCGCTGGCGTCAGCAGCTCGAGTGCCAAGTACGCCGGCTGTTCGTCAGAGAATGCGATGACGCGCGGGATGCGAATCGCCTTTGTTTCTTCCAGCCAGCGGAGCCCGCGCGCCTCCGCTCCGAACATGCCGCCGGGCGGATCGGGATGCGTCTTGACGAAGATCCGCGTTCGGTCTTCTAGCGAAACCTCGAATGCGTCGTTGATGTCTCCGCCGCCGAGACGCGTCGCCTCGAGCACCCGCGTGCCCAGTTGGCGTCCGACCGCGTCGCGCAGCTCCGGAATCATAGCGAGTGATTGTCTCGGATATCTCGGAGGAGCCCTCGGGACGCCGCCTCACAGATGTTGAGGACCGTCTCGAAACCGTCGCCTTGGCCGTAGTACGGGTCCGGGACTTCGGCGTCGCGGGGTGACACGGGATCGTAGTTGCGAAAAAGCTCGACCTTGGCCTTGCCGGCCGGGCTCGGCGCCAATCGCAAGAGGTCACTTCGGTTCGCGCGGTCCATAGCAATCACGTAGTCGAAGCGCTCGAAGTCCTTCGCCACCACTCGACGCGCCCGCCCGCCCATCTCGATGCCCCGGCGTTTGGCGGCGGCTGTCGCGCGACGGTCCGGTGGCTCCCCGACGTGCCAGTCCCCCGTTCCCGCGCTGTCGATCTCGATGTGAGCGGTGAGCTGCTCCTCTTCGAGCAGTCGGCGCATCGTCGCTTCGGCGGTGGGCGATCGGCAAATGTTCCCCAGGCAAATGAAACAAACGCGTACGGGCATGACCATGGCGCTAGTATGTCACGGGAGTATCGTCCGTGTTAGAGTCGCAGCATGGACGTCGTTCTGGCCCCCGACATTTACGTCAACGCGTCGGTTGCGCTCGGCTCCCCGCCTGAGCACGTGGTTCGGCGCGCCCTTGGAGGCCCTAGCAAGCCAAAGGCATCGGGCTGGGTCATGGAGCGCGTCGAGTCGATGCTTCGCGCAATCCCCGAGTTCAAAGACGGGGCTGTCGCGCAGCAGATGGCGACCCTTCGCAGTCTGGTGGACGTCGTGCCGACCGAGGAGTTCTTCATCGAGGATTGGGACAAGGCGCTCGTCGCGCTCGCCAAAGCTGCTGGCGTGGGCAGGGTGCTGACCGATCACCCCGATCTTCTGGCTTCCAAGACGGCGGGGGGGGTCGAGTTCGTCTCCTCCGACAATTGGCTGGGGGAGCAAGCAACCCCGCCACCCCCGCCTGTTGCTTAACCATGTCTGACCCGTTTCTCTCCCAGAAAGATGAAATCAGGAAGCGCCTGGAAGGGCGCTACGTCGGCGCGGTCCCTCACAACCAGGCCTTGAATCTTCGCGTCGTCGATTACAGGCCCGAGCACCTGTCCCTCGCGCTCCCGTACCGCGAAGACCTCGTGGGCAATCCCGAGACGGGCGTGCTCCACGGTGGCTGCATCACCAGCTTGATCGACGCCACATGTGGTGGTGCTGTCATCATGTCGCTCGTCGCGCCTCGGCGTATCGCCACTCTCGACCTTCGAATCGACTACGTGCGCCCGGCGCTGCCCCACCAGGAGGTGATTTGTGATGCACATTGCTACAAGGTCACTCGGCACGTCGCCTTCGTCCGTGCTTCCGCACACCACGGTGACAAGGCGAGCCCGATAGCGACCTCCTCGGGTACCTTCGTCGTGTTTCGGGACGAGGGGCCTCGACGTGAGGAAGGAGCGTCCACATGACCCTCCGCGATGCTGTGGCGTTGCTCCGCGAAACAGGCGATTTCACGGCAATTCAAGAGGCGATTCCCTATGCGCGATTCATGGGCATCACGGCGGAGCTGGTCGATGACGAGGTGATCGGCCGCATGCGCTACTCCGATCACCTGGTCGGCAATGCGTCGGTCCCAGCGTTGCATGGTGGCACGCTGGGCGCACTGATGGAGTCGACCGCGATCTTCAAGCTTCTATGGCACGGAGAGACGACTGCAGTGCCCAAGACGATCAATATCACCGTCGAATATCTGCGTGGCGCTGGCCCCGAGGATGTGCTCGCTCGCGCCACGTTTACGCGCCACGGACGGCGCGTCGCCAACGTTCGCGTCTTCGCGTACCAGGACGATCCCGAGCGTCCAGTCGCGGTGGCGACCGCGCACTTCCTGCTGGTGCAGGAGTAGCGACCTCGCGTAGCTACTTTTTCTCGCGCTTCTTCTTGCCGCGGTAGCGGACACGAATCGGTGTTCCCCTGAAGCCGAAGCGCTTGCGAATCTGATTGACGACGTAGCGCTGGTAACTGAAATGCACTCCGTTCGGTTCGTTGGCCATGACCACGAAGGTAGGCGGGCCGATCGTCGCCTGCGTGATGTAATACAACCGGATCGGACGATGATGCATGGTTGGCGGGGGGTGCTTTTCGAGCACTTCCTCGAAAAAGCGATTGAGCTCTGCCGTGCCGATGCGCTTTCGGTGCTCCGTGACCGCGTCTTGCACCCGTCCAACGAGGGCCGTGATGCCTCGCCCTTTGAGCGCGCTCACCGTCACCAGGGGCGCCCAGGGTACGAAGGCCAGGATCTCACGAGTGCGGTCCATCATCTTCTTCTGAGCCTCGCGGTTCAGGAGGTCGGTCTTGTTCAGCGCGATGATCAGCGCGCGGCCTCGATCATGGGCTAGGCCTGCGATCTTCGCGTCCTGCTCACCGACACCCGCCTCGGCGTCGATCATGAGCACGACCACGTGGCTTCGTTCGATCGATCGAATCGCCTGGAGCACGCTCAGGCCTTCCACGCCCTGCTTCTTCACACTCCGCTTGCGCCGAATGCCCGCCGTGTCGATCAGGATCAACTTCGTGCCGTCGCGTTCGACCAGGGTATCGACGCTGTCGACCGTGGTTCCCGGACGGTCGTCGACCAACTGGCGCTCTTCGCCGCACAGCTGGTTCACCAAGGAAGATTTTCCCGCGTTGGGCCTGCCGATGATCGCCACCCGGGGGACGTCCAGCTCAGGCTCCATGAGCTCCACGGCCTCGGGCAGGTGATTGGCGATCTCCTCTTCCAAGTCGCCGATACCGCGTCCATGGAGCGCGGAGATCGGCATGATCGCGCTGATCCCGAGCTCGTAGTACGACACGGCGTAGTGGTCCTTCGGCTTCGAGTCCGCCTTGTTCGCGACGAAGATCACCGGCTTGCCCGCGTCGCGCAGCAGAGCGACCGCTTCGCGATCCGCTGGCAAGGGGTCGACCATGGCGTCGACCACGCAGACCACGACGTCGCACTCTTCGAGCGCCAACCGGACCTGGCTGGTGATACCAGCTTTCATCGGATCATCGCTGTCGGGATCGAAGCCACCCGTGTCGATCAACACAAACTCGCGCCCCAAGGCGAAAGCGTCCGCGTAGTGGCGATCGCGTGTCACCCCGGGGATATCCTCCACGATGGCAACGTGCTGTCCGACCAAACGATTGAACAACGTGCTCTTACCCACGTTGGGCCTCCCGACGATGGCGACCAACGGCCTGTTGACGATCGAGCCCGCCGGTCGACGCGCATGCTGGCGACGGCGCCGGCTCATGCTTGACCCTCCTTGATCGCAAGCTCTCGAGCCTTGATCGGGTCACGGGTCCAACCGGGGACGACCTTCACGAACAAGCGAATATACACCTTCCGCTCCAAGAAGGCTTCGATCTGCAGGCGTGCTTCGGTGCTGATCTTTTTGATGACGTCGCCCCGTTTGCCGATGACGATAGCTTTGTGGCTCTGCTTCTCGACGATGAGGGTGCCCTCGATGTGAAGCAGCCCGCCCTCCTCCCGATAGCTGTCGAGCTCGCACGCGATGCCGTAGGGGACCTCTTGGCGCGTGTTGAGCATGGCGGCTTCGCGAATTAGCTCACTCACGAAGAAGCGCTCCGGGCGGTCGGTTAGGAAGTCGGCGTCGTAGAGCCGGCCCTCGGGGAGCCTCTGGCGGATCTCGCCGAGCAATGCGTCGAGGTTGGTGCCGCGAGTCGCGGAGATCGGAACCACCGCGTCGAACGCGCGCGCCTTCTGATATGCCTCGATGAACGCGAAGAGCTTCTCTTTGGCCTTCAGCCGGTCGACCTTGTTGATCGCCAGGATCACGGGGACGTTCAATGCCTCGAGTGTTTGCAGGACGGTCGCGTCCTTTTCGTCGACTCGCGGCGGCGCGCTGGCTTTTGGGGCCTCGGTCACGAACACGGCCACGTCGCAGTCGACCAGCCCCTGCTTCGCGCTGTCGATCAACACGCGGCCAAGCGCGCCCTTGGGCCGTTCGAGCCCAGGGGTGTCGACGAATGCCACCTGGGTAGGGGGGTCGTCAGACGCATACACCCCCAACACGCACGATCGCGTCGTGCCCGGCCTCGGCGTCGCGATCACGAGCTTCTGGCCGAGGATCGCGTTGAGCAAGGTGGACTTCCCGACATTGGGACGCCCGACGATTGCGCATCGACCTGCGCGGGGCGCATCAGCGGTTTGTTCCGGGCTGGGCATGGCGGCCAGAGTGTAGCGGGGCGAAGCTTTCGATCGAGCCGGAAGCGTGGCCCCCCGCGAGGCTCTGAGCTATGCTCGGCCGTTCATGCGACATATCAGTTCCCATTTGGTCTGGCTTGCTTTGGTTTGCGTCGCCTTGCTGGTCGCCTGCGTGGGCGACGAGGGCACGACCTGTTTTCACGATCAGGAGTGCAATGGCGCGTTGGTCTGTTGCCACGTTGGCAGCCCGTTCACCCAAGGAACGTGCCAAACACAGGACGATTGCTCGGACATGCAGGGTGGAACGGGCGGTACCGGTGGTGCGGCTGGAGCAGGTGGCTCGGCAGGCATGGGCGGCTCGGCAGGCATGGGCGGCTCGGCAGGCGAGGGCGGCTCGGCGGGCGAGGGCGGCTCGGCAGGCGAGGGCGGCTCGGCAGGCGAGGGCGGCTCGGCAGGCATGGGCGGCATGGGCGGCGCAGGCGGCATGGGCGGCATGGGCGGCGCGGACGGAGACGTCTAGGCTCGATGAGGCTGGCGGCCCTCACATTGCTGCTTCTCGGGCTCGGCACGCATGCGAGTGCGCAGGTAGCCCCGGAGCCCGCAGAGGCTGAGGCGCTGCCTTCCGAGACCGAGCTGGCGGAGTTGTTAGCAGACCCGAGCACGACCGCCTCAGACGCGTATCAGATCGGCGTGCGTTTCTTCGAGGCGAAGCGCTACGAAGTCGCGGAGACCGCTTGGCTCCGCGCGTACTCACTGGGTCAGGACCCGACGCTGCTCGTGGCGGTGGCCGACACGAGGCAACGCCGCGACGATGAACCTGGGGCCGTAGCGATGCTCGAGCAGTACCTCGTCGAGCGTCCGGACGCACCGGATCGCGTATCGGTTGAAGCTCGCATCGCCACGCTCCTGCAGAGTCCAGCGATCCTGGTCGTTCGCTCGGAGCAGTCCGGTCATGCGATCTTGCTCGATGGCGTTCCGGTCGAGCAGAAGACCCCTGCCGACCTCGAGGTGAAGCCCGGAACACACACGGTCGTCGTCGTGGGCCAGGGGAAGCATGTCGGCGAGAAGACGGTCCAAGTGGCCTACGGCGAGGTCGCGCAGCTCGACTTCACGCCCGGCACGACGAGTGACGTGATCGTAGAGGAGAGCGCCGAGGCCGCAGCGCAGGCTCAGCTTGCCATCGAGAAGGAAGACACGATGATCCGTCGCGCCGTGATTTCCACCGGAAGCATCGCCGCCGCGGCGTTGGTGACCGGGACGGTCCTCGGCTTCATGGCGCTCCAAGAGGAGGAGAAGTTGCGTGACAACCCCGACGGCAAGACCACCGACAGGGGTGAGCTCTTCACCATTTTCTCGCGCGTTTCGTTCGGACTCGCCGCGTTGTCCGCGGTCACTTCGTTCACGCTCTTCATGACCCACAAGAACAAGAGAAAACGCGAACGCGAAACGGCCGATGTGCGGATCGAGACGCGAGGCGCTGGCGCGACCGTGACTTTGAAGTTCTGAGTACCTAGACTCGAAACCCCTCTAGCGGCCCATCAGGCGCGCGCGCGTGCGTATCGATCGCATCACGGCAAGCTGGGTTGCCGCGACGAACCCATGAGAGAAGTGGGTGTTCCCCGCGATGAGCTTCCGAATGAGCTTTGGGGAATCCGACGGGTCGAAGGTCGCCCAGCCGATCACGCCGGCCTCGCCTCCCGGATAGCGATACGTGTCGAACCGCCACTGACCTTTGGAAAGAGTACCCGAGATGCCGTCGACGGCGATCACGGTGGGGCTCGGCCGCAAGATCATTTCTCCACCCACATGGAGCAGCGGGATCGGGATCTCCCACGCGAACTTCAAGCCTTCGTCGGTGCGTTCGGTCACCTCGGCGCACGTTCCATGAAGCAACGACTTGCTGAACTCCTCGGGGTTCAACATCACGCGCCTCACGCGCCCTACGCTGGTTCCCGAACGACCCACGACGGTGACGCTTTGCAGCCTGTCGCCGTCCAAATCCAAGAGCACCAGATCTCCTCGCCCCAGGAGCCCGCGCAGGGCCCTCATGTCGACCCGCGGTCGATGAAGTGGTTTTGCCGCGAATACCCCGTCGATATACGTCCCTGCGCGACGCTCTGCCTCGGACTTGACCTCGAGCAGCGTGACCATGGCCACCGCGACGTTGATCGTTCGATTCACGGCGTTGCCCTCGGCGGCCAGTTGGCGCGTGATGTAGTTTGCGTCTCGCATGTCGAGTCGTGACGAGAAGACGACGATGGATTGGTTGGGACCTTCCGGGTAGACGCGCCACATGACCCGCCCGATCCCCATATCTCCGCCCGTCGTTCGAATGCCGAAGCGGTAGCCACGCTTAGAGTCCCCCGGATACGTCGTTATGACGTTGTGCCCGGTGAGCGAAAATAGTGTGACCCCCCATGTCCAGTCGAACGCCGTCATCTGACCATGGACCGCCTGAATGTCGACGGAGGTCAACGCGCTCATGAAGCGGGGGTAGTCGGCTGGATTCCCGATCACGTCAGCAACCGTCTTCGCCGGCGCATGGATGCGAGCAGCGTAGATCACCGCGGGAAGATCGGTCTGGCGGTTCTGGAACTCCGTGAGCACGACGGGCCCCTGCGCGAGGTACGGAATGAGCAGGTTGCGCTCGTCGGGATTGAGGGAGCCCAGGCGCGCGGCCAACGCGTCTACCTTGCCCGTCTGGTGTTCAGCGAGCGCCGGCGCGCTCCACGTCACCAAGAGGATCAGAACTGTAAGAAATCTCCGCATGCCGTATGGACGACCCCGGTTGCCGAATCTTCAATCCTAGGGACAATACCATGCTCAGAGGACCTCGCTGTGCGCGCAAAGAGCAAATGGAGCCCAGGGGGGCATCGTGTTATGGCTGATCGCCGCCGCTGCCGCGACCCTCATCGTGTGCTCGCAGGCACCACCCGAATCGGCGCCACCGTCCGCTGCGGACGACTTCGAGGTCGAGTTCGAGTTCGTAGAGTGACGGGATCGTCGAATTCCTTGCGGCGTCCGGGCTGAGCCGAGGCTCTGCTTGACCCTGCGAGTCCGCCGCCCTTTACTAGCCCCATGCAGATTTTCATCGACTCCGCAGACATTGAGGAGATTCGTGACGCGGCGGCCATGGGAGTCGTCGACGGTGTGACGACGAACCCCTCGCTCGTCGCCAAGACAGGCCGGCCGTTCAAGGATGTGTTGATCGATATTTGCGAAGTCATCGACGGCCCGATCAGCGCTGAGGTGATCGCAACCGACTACGACGGCATGATGACGGAAGCGCGAAGCCTTGCGAAGATGCACAAGAACATCGTCGTCAAAATTCCCTTGATCGCCGAGGGTCTCAAGGCGGTGCGAACTCTCACCGAGGAAGGCATCCGGACCAATGTCACGCTCTGCTTCAGCCCGACCCAAGGGCTCCTCGCTGCCAAGGCGGGTGCCACATACATCAGCCCATTTATTGGCCGCATCGACGACATCAGTGGAAACGGGATGGAGATTGTCGAGCAGTTGGTGACGATCTACCAGAACTACGGTCTACCCACGCAAGTCCTTGCGGCCAGCATTCGTCACCCGGTCCACGTGGTGCAGGCGTCGCTCATCGGTGCGCATGTTGCGACCCTTCCGCACAAGGTCATCCACCAATTGGTCAAGCATCCGCTTACGGACAGCGGCCTCGAGCGGTTCTTGGCAGATGCCAAGAAGATTCCGACCAGCTGAGGCACTGCGAGTCGCGAACCCCAGCACGAGCCAGGCATGCGACCTAAAGTCCTCGTCGTTTACAAAAAGAGCACCTACCAGCGATACGTTGGTCGCGCCCAGGAACGACTCAAGGAGCTCATCGCGGGCAGCGACCGCTCGGTCGAAGGGTTGCTGCACGAGCATGAGATTCATCAGCAGACGCTGCGGCAGGCAAAGACTGCGCTTCGCGATCTGGGGGCTCGCGCGGTACTCCGGTATCGTCCTGAACCCCTGCCAGAGGAAGGCGCGTGGGACCTGATCGTCACCCTCGGCGGTGACGGCACTTTGCTGTGGGCCTCGCACCTGGCCGATTCATCTACTCCGATGATCGCGATCAACAGCGCGCCGGACACGAGCGTCGGGTATTTCTGCGCCGGCGATGGACACAACGTGCATGAAGTGCTTGCAGCCGCGCTTGCAGGACAGCTGAAGTCGAGCCGACTGGCGCGGATGCGCGTAGAGGTCGGCGGCAACGTGATTTCGACGCGGGTGCTCAACGACGCTCTCTATTGCCACGAGAGTCCCGCCGCGACGTCGCGCTATATTATCGACTACGATGGTGACCAGGAGCGCCAGATGTCGAGTGGCGTCTGGGCCGGTCCGGCGGCTGGCTCGACCGCGGCGATCCGCTCCGCCGGTGGCAAGGTACTCCCGACTGGATCGCAGAAGATCCAGTTCGTAGTCCGCGAGCCGTATCGCGGAGTCGACAACAAATACCGCCTCGTGAAGGGGATGGTCGCGCCCGGCGAGGTCCTCGAGATCACCAGCCGGATGACCAAAGGCCGGATCTTCCTAGACGGTACCCAGAAGGTCTATTCCGTGGGCATCGGTGACCGGATTCGCATCACTTTATCGGATGAGCCGCTCACGCTCCTAGGACTCGGTCGGCGCGGCGACCGATCGAGCAAGAGCTCCGCTTTGAAGTAAATTGACCACACAAAGACGGGAGCGTTAGGTAATACCCCGTGCCGCGTTATCGCAGCCACATCGCACTGACGGTTTGGCCCATCACCGCCCTCTTTGTGTTGGAGCTCGGCAGGATGTGGCCCGCGCTTCACGGGGCGAGCTCATTTGCTGCGGCCTCGCCCGTCACCTGGACGTCCCTCGCAATGCGTACGCTCCTGGTGGTCCTGTTTCTCGCGGCGTATGCGCGCGGGTGGAGCATGCTCAGCCTGGCGCCCCCTGAGGGGGAGGGTCCGTATCGTTCCGAAGGCTGCCGACGTCTACAGAAGCTGGCAGGCGGGCTCGCTTGGGCCCTCGTCGTAGCCCACCTGATCCTGCAGTGGTTCATGTCCGCGCGGGTCGGGCCGGTTGCGCTGAGCCACTACGAGCTCCTACGCGGTTTTTTGTCACTCCCGCTCGTCCTCGGTTGTTACGTGCTGGGTCTCGCGTCGCTCGGCCTGTTTGTGTCGCAGGGAATCGCCGGCTCCTTCCGGGCGTGGGGCGTCGCGCGGAGTCCTGAAAGTTCACGATGGCTCGAGGTCGGTTGTACCCTGGTGTCCGCTGTGTTGATTCTGATGGCAATCAATGTCCTGAGCCATTTCGTAACCGGTCGCGCGTACTGGATGACCTCATGAGCGTCGCGCGAATCTATGCGATCGCCCTCAACACGTATCGCGAGGCGGTGCGGGACCGCGTGCTGCTCGGGGTCCTCGTGCTCGCGGCTGGTGTCCTTGCTTTGACCCTGGCGCTGGGCGAGCTCTCGCTCGACCAGCAGATGCGCGTTGTCACCGACATGGGCCTCGCGTCGATCTCTCTGTTCTCGGTCGTGATAGCAATTTTTCTAGGGTCATCCCTTCTCTACAAGGAAATCGAGCGCAAGACGCTCTACGTGATTCTTCCGAAGCCCATCGCGCGATTCGAGTTCCTGCTGGGCAAGTACTTCGGAATCGTCGCCACCTGTGCCGTGTTCGTCGCGATTATGGGCTCGCTCCAGCTCCTGGTGACCGCGATTCAAGCTGGCGCAGCGCCAATGCTCATTGTAGGCGTCCCGGCGGCTCTCGCCGTGTGCCTAGGCGTCGGGTTTCTGGTTTCCAAGGACCGAACCCTCGTGGTCCCACTGTGGGCCTTAGTCGCGCTTGGCGCGTCGGCATGGGTTTGTTCAACGGTCGATGTGGAGCTCTTCCGGTTGCTGGCTTCGCTCGTTCTCAATCTCGGCGAGGTCCTCATTCTCACTGCTGTCGCGCTCTTGTTCTCTTCGTTTTCGACGCCCTTCCTCACAGGCGCGTTCACGTTCGGTGTCTGGCTGGTGGGCCGGGCTGCGCACGACATGGTCGCGATGAAGGGCCGCGTTCTGAGCCCCACGGTGAAGACGCTACTCAGCTGGTTGGCGGAGATTCTACCCAACTTCAATCTTTTCGTCCCGGGTCGAGCCACCCTGGTGACGAAGGCGACTGCGTTCGGGGAGCCGCTCGCGTACGTCGCGACCTCCATGGGCTATTCGATTCTCTACGCTGCGGCGACGCTCGTCGTCGCCGCCCTGATCTTCCGTCGCCGAGACTTCCTATGAAGCTCGGGTCGGTACGCCCGGGTATGGTCGCGCTATTCGTGCTCATCACCCTTAGCGCATCGGTGCTGTGGCGCGTTGCTTCCGAGTCGCGAACGGAGCTTGCTGCCGCGGACGGGTACCGGCATGACGATCGCTTGGCGCTCGCCGTCGAGCACTACCGCCGCGCGATTCGCTGGTCGTTGCCGGCGAGCTCGACCACGGAGCAGGCGGTTTCGGCGTTGGAGTCGATTGCTGCGGAGTTGGAGGCCGACGGAGACTTGGCGGCCGCTCTGCTGGCTTGGCGGTCGGTCTCGGGTGGGCTCGCCGCGACGCGTTTCCTCTACTCTCGCACGAATCCCGCCCGCGAGAAGGCCAACGCTCAAATCGCGCGGCTGGTCGCGACGGATCGGAGCGCGGCCATCGATGCGAGTCTGAGCACAGAACAGCTCGCGGCCGATCATCGCCGACTCCTCGATGGGGAGGTGTCGCCCGATCCGTGGTGGGGAACTCTGCTTCTGTTGGGAATGGCGACCTGGGTCGGGGCGTTGGTCCTTCTGGCGTGGCGCGGGTTCGATTCGACTGGCCGCTTCGGTTGGGCCGGAGCGCGGGGCCCCCTATGGGGCGCCCTCGCGGGGCTGGTTTCGTTCGCTCTTGGACTGCTCTTCGCCTGAAGTTGCCCCAAGAGGGGTCACGGGGGTAACAGGGGCGTCGTGGATAGCATCGAAATCGTCGGTGGAAACAGGCTCGTCGGCTCAGTGCCCGTCAGCGGCGCCAAGAACGCGGCCCTACCCATTTTGACGGCGGCCCTGTTGGCGGACGGCGAGCACGTGTTCCGAAACGTGCCGAACCTGCGGGACGTCCACACGATGACACGCTTGTTGCAGCGTCTCGGCGCGCAGGCGGAGTTTGCAGACGGCCGAGTGCAAGTCACGCTGTCCGGCCCCATCGAGCCGACTGCTCCGTACGATCTGGTGAAGCAGATGCGCGCCTCGGTCCTGGTCCTCGGTCCGCTCGTCGCCCGTTGCGGTCGCGCGGTCGTGTCTTTGCCCGGCGGCTGCGCGATCGGAGCACGTCCCATCGACCAACACCTCAAGGGTCTGTCGGCGATGGGCGCGGACGTCCAGCTCCACCACGGGTACGTGGAGGTCACGGTCCCCGGCGGCCGGCTTCGCGGCTCCGACATCACGCTTGGACTTTCCCAACTCACACCGGGCACCGAGAATCTCATGTGCGCCGCCGTCCTGGCCAAGGGGCGCACCACGCTCACCAACTGCGCCCGCGAGCCAGAGATCGAAGAGCTTGCGCGGGTCCTGAACAAGATGGGCGGGCGCATCGAGGGAGCGGGCACCTCGGTGATCTCGATCGAAGGCGTCGATTCGCTTCACCCGATCGATCACGCGATCATCCCCGACCGCATCGAGGCCGGTACCTTCATGGTGGCTGCCGCGGCCACGGCGGGGGACCTGCTCGCTCGAGGGCATCGGTTTCGAGCCGCTCGAAGCCGTCATCGCGAAGCTTCGCGAAGCGGGCGCCGTGGTGGAGCGAGAGGGCGACGGCATCCGTGTCGTCGGGTTCACGCCCGATTCGCCCCGCGGACGTGATCACGCAGCCCCACCCGGGGTTCCCGACCGACATGCAGGCACAGTTCATGATGCTGATGTGCCTCGCGAAGGGCACGAGCCGGATCACCGAGACGGTCTTCGAGAACCGCTTCATGCACGTCTCCGAGCTGAACCGCATGGGCGCCAACATCCAGGTCAACGGAAGGACCGCGACGGTGCATGGCGTCGACAGGCTCGAGGGCGCCGAGGTGATGGCGACCGACCTTCGGGCAAGTGCGTCGCTGGTGGTGGCGGGCCTGGTCGCCGAAGGCACGACGTACGTTCGGCGGGTGTACCACCTCGATCGGGGCTATGAGCACATCGAGCAGAAGCTCGTCCCCCTGGGGGCCGACATCAAACGAGTAGCTAGCGATGCCTAGACGCAACCGAGACACCATTGTCATTGCCGTCCCGAAGGGCCGCGTCCTCGAACAGTTGAGCGGACGGCTCGAGCAGGCCGGCATCTCGACGGACGCCCTCACGGCGAAGAGCCGCAAACTGGTCCGCGAGGACAAAGAGGCCGGGCTCAGCTATCTGTTGCTCAAGCCCGACGACGTCCCCACGTACGTCGAGTACGGCGCTGCCGATCTCGGGCATCGTCGGCCGCGACGTGTTGATGGAGCGCGACTACGACGTCTTCGCGCCCGTCGACCTCGACATTGGCAAGTGCGAGATGATGGTCTGCGGCCGCCCAAACGAGCCCATCGCCGGCAAGGGAGAGCGCCCCCTCCGCGTCGCTACGAAGTTTCCCCCACATCGCCGAACAGTACTTCCAATCGAAGGGCACCCCCGTCGAGCTGATCTTTTGCCAAGGCTCGGTCGAGCTCGCCCCCCTGACCGGCCTCGCCGACGTCATCGTCGACTTGGTCGAGACGGGAGAAACCCTCCGCCAGAACGGGCCTAGTCCCGCTCGAGAAGATCGCCGACATCAGCTCGGTGGTGATCGCCAACCGCGCCGCGCTCAAGCTCCGCCGCGAGGCGATCCAGCCGATCCTCGACGCGCTCCGCTCGTAGGCCAACCATGCTGCGTCTGCGCACCGCACTGACCCCGCCTGGATCGACGTCGTCCTGAGTGACTTCGACGCGTTTCCTCATCGACCACGCGGCCTGCGAGCGAAAGGCGTCGGCAACCGCGCTGAAGCTCGTCGCGCATTACTCCGACCGCACGCTTCTCGTACGCGAGCTGATCCCGTTTCGCCCAGGAGGAGCTCGAACACTACGCCCAGGTGATGCAGATCATCCTGGACCGAGGCTTGTCGACCCGACGCAGACGAGAGAGACCCCTACGTCGGCGCGCTGATGGGGACTGATCAAACGCGGCCCCGAGCAGTTCTTTCTGGACCGGCTCCTGGTCTTGGGGATCGTCGAGGCACGAGGCTGCGAGCGCTTCGGCCTGGTCGCAGAGGGCCTCGAGCCGGGGCCGTTGAAGGATTTCTACGCGGACATCACGCGCTCCGAAGCAAGGCACCATGGCTTGTTCGTGCGCCTGGCCCGCGAGTACTTTCCCGGCAGAGCGAGTGGAGCAGCGACTGGACGAGTTGCTCGAGGGCGAAGCCGAAATCGTCGACAGCCTCCCCCTGCGCCCGGCGGTGCACTAGAGGGTTGGTGCCAGTGC
>PVMK01174800.1_pt1 | contig 41922 bp, 48 predicted proteins | sample 1853481 | NCBI WGS metagenome assembly PVMK01 (sample SAMN08533507, study PRJNA380276) | Marine sediment metagenome, whole genome shotgun sequencing project.
GAGACCACGGATGGCGTCGTCAAGGGGGAGTTCGACCGCGCCATTCTTTGCGTTGGGGTTGCAGGCAACGTCGAGGAGCTGGGGCTCGGAACCACGAACGTGCAGGGCGATCGCGGCTTCATCCAGACGGACGCTTATCAGGAGACTGCCGAGCCCGGCGTATTCGCGATCGGCGACTTGGCTGGCGCTCCGTGTCTGGCGCACACGGCCAGTCACGAGGGCGTGATCTGTGCCGAGTACATTGCCGATGCAGCGCCTCACCCACTCAACCACGAGCGCATTCCGGGTGGCACCTACTGCCACCCACGGATCGCCAGCGTTGGTCTGACCGAACGCGCCGCGACCGAGTCCAACCGTCAGGTCAGGATCGGTCGATTTCCGCTGATTGGCAACGGCAGGGCCGTCGCGGTCGGCGACACCGACGGCTTGGTCAAGACGATCTTCGACGCCGCCACCGGAGAACTGTTGGGAGCGCACATGGTGGGGCCAACGTCACCGAAATGATTCAAGGTTTCGTCGTGGCTATGGGGCTCGAAACGACGGAATCCGAGCTGATCGATGCCATCTTCCCGCACCCAACGGTGTCCGAAGCAATGCACGAATCAGTGTTAGAGGCGTTCAACCGGGCAATGCATATCTGATTCCCGACCACGCTAAACTCGACACTCAGGGTCAGCTGGAACCAGACCGAATGCGGCGGGTCGTGGTACTTGGAGGTTACGGCAATTTCGGCAGGCGTCTGTGTGAGGTGCTCATTACCAACGAGCGGGTGCAACTGGTTATCGCCGGCAGAGATCTAAAGCGGGCCACAGCGTACGCACGACAACTCGCGCAGGACCATCAACGGGACGTTCAATCCCAGCGGATCGACCTGGCTCAGGATCCAGTCGACCAGATTGCTGCCTCTGAGCCCGATATCGTCGTCCATACGGCCGGGCCATTCCAGGGTCAAGATCTTCGCGTACCGCAGGCGTGCATTGTTGCCGGGTCTCACTACGTCGATCTGGCTGACGACCGGGCATTCGTGACCGGGATCTCGGCGCTGGACGCCTCAGCGCGGGCCCATGATGTCCTGTTGATCAGTGGCGCCAGCTCTGTGCCGGCGCTTTCCTCGGCAATCGTCGACGCGCACGTCTCTGAATTCCGGCGTCTTGAACGCATCGAGACGCTCATCGTCCCCGGCAACCGGGCGGACCGAGGCAAGGCTACCGTGGCCGGAATTCTCTCGTACCTGGGCCACCCGTACCTCCGATTAATCGATGGGGAGTGGGCGTCCGTGTTCGGCTGGATGGATCATCGAACGGTTGAGTTTGGCGGCACGCTCGGGCGACGGCACGTAGCCAACGTCGATGTTCCAGACCTCGAACTGTTTCCGCGTCGCTATGCCTCAGTGACCGACGTGAATTTCCAGGCCGGTCTTGAACTCGGCGTGTTACACCACGCGATGGTCTTGATGGCCAGACTACGTAAGCGAAGACTGGTCCCAACCTGGTCGCACTTCACGACTCAGGTCTACGCACTGAGTCGTCTGTTCGACCGATTTGGATCGTCGACCGGCGGCATGCGGGTGACTCTTTCGGGCAGCAGCACCGAGCAGAAGCCCTTGCAGGTACGCTGGACCCTGGTGGCTCGGAACGGTGTCGGGCCGTTCGTCCCGATCATTCCCGCAGCCATCTGCGTCCAGAAACTGATCGATGGAGGGCTGGCTCAGCGCGGGGCGATGCCTTGCCTCAATCTGATCACGCTGGATGAATTCTCACGGGCAGCGCAACGCTGGCCTATCAGCTGGTCGACGGAGCGAATCCATGGATAGCTACATCATGGTCGCTAAGCCGCTACCCATGAATTAGCGCGGTCCGGGGTAGCGCGCACCCACTATCAGACGCCCCGTCTACCTGCCTCCCTCACGACGTCGGCGGTTTGCCCGTGGAACGCTGCCGCCGTCCCTCCCGTGGTCTGGCCCGCGTCCACGACCAAGGTATGGCCCGTTACGTAACGCGCCTCATCGCTACAGAGGTACACAATCGCATTGGCGATATCGACCGGGAACCCCGCGATGCCCAGCGGAGAGCCTTCGGCGATAGAAGCGGCGGTGGTAGCCTTGTCTTCCGGGTCGCCGGCGACCACGTCGCTGGTCATGTCGGTAACCGTGTTGCCCGGCGCCACGGCGTTGACCCGGATGCCCGACGCGGACAGCTCCGAGGCAACCGATTTCGTGAGCCCGACCACGCCGTGCTTGGCCATGGTGTAGACATGCGGTCCGAGACCACCAATCACCCCGGCGGTGCTGGCCAGGGAAACGATCAGCGCCGGTCTTGCGCGGCAACATCACGCGTGCCGCATGTTTCATGCCGAGGAACACGCCACGGGCGAGCACGTTCATGGTGGCGTCGTATGCTTCCGCGGACGTGTCCGCGATCGACCGACGGCGCCAACGATGCCGGCGTTGTTGATCATGCAATCGAGCTGCCAAACGTGCTCACCGCCAGGTCGACCGCCGCGGCGATATCCGCCTCGTTGGTGACATCGCAGGCAATGGACACAGCGGCGTTGCTGAGAGTTTCCGCGAACGCCGCCGCTTTGTCCGCCTGAAGGTCGGCAATCACGACCTTCGCCCTTCCTCGACGAACCGCTCCGCCGTGCCGCGCCGATGCCGCTCGCCGCACCGGTGATCACTGCTACCTTTCCTCCAAGCGTCCCGCCATGCATCCGTCTCCGGTTGGTTTTCAAGCAGGGAGTATCGCGTCTCCCAAGACTCTGGTGCAAGATACAGTTTTTTCGCCGGATGAGGATCATGCCGAAGATCGATCCAAATGCGTCCTGGGGACCGCTACACGCCCAGGCCGAGCAGGAAACAGACCCGCGCCGAAAAAAGCTGCTGCAGGCGGTCGGCGATCATATGCAAGCAGAGATCTGCGGTCGCCTGGATCCGCTGATGGACACCCTCACCGCCGAGCCGATCTATCACTTCTGGGGTACCAACATCATGGTGCTCGAAGGCCGCGAAGCGGTCACAGGGTTCTACGCGCAGATGATCGCCGGCGGTGGCAATCAGTTCGAAGTGGTGCGACAACATCATCGCCGGGCATGATCACATCGTCACCGAGGGCCAGGTCAAGCAGTGCTACACCGGCAAGGAACTCCTCGGCATGGGAATGACCGAGGTCAACGGGGAGCGAATCGCAAGCCACGACCTGTTCGTCACCACGACGCAACTGGTCACCGTCTGGCCTGGCGATGCGGAGGGCAAGCTGATCGGGGAAGATATCTACTTCGGCTCGGATCCCTTCGCCAACATCGAACGCATCGAAGCCGGCGACCTGCCGGATTACTATCAGTACGAGGATCGGCTGTAGCGCCGACAAGGCTTCCGGCGCTAGGATAGTCGGGTACCTGGTTCTGGGAGGACTTTATGGCTACTCGCATTCCTGCGCCTGACGAACACAATGCCTGGCGCCTGGAGACTCCGGGCAGCGAGGGCTGGCAGCGCTCGCCGCGAGCCGACGCGGCGGACAAATTCTTCATGGTCTCGACTGACGGTCACGTCCAGGAACCGTCGGATCTCTGGGCCACGCGGATGGATGCAAAATACAAAGACCGTCTGCCCGGGGTGAGCATCGGCAGCGACGGCAAGAAGTTCCAGAAGACCGAAGGGTTCCGCCCTCTAAGGATTCGCAATATCGAGTTCGCCGGGGAGGATATGCTGCGCAACAGGTCCGGCTACACGCCGGAGGAACGAATTGCCGATCTGGAAGCCGATGGCGTCGATGCCGAAATCCTGTTTCCAAACAAGGGACTCACCATCTGGGCAACCCCGGACGCCGAGTTCAGCCAGGCCATGTGCCGGGTCTACAACGAGTGGGCGTGGGAAATCTTCGGCGCCTTCAACGACCGTCTCGCCCCGATGGGCTGCATTGCGAGCGCCGACATTGGCGGCGCCATCGCCGAGGTGGAACGCTGCGCGAAGCTTGGGTTCCGCGGCCTGGCACTACCCTGCAAGCCCGTCTGGGGCGCGCCGGATCACGAAGCGTTGAACTACAACCTGCCCGAATTCGATCCGCTCTGGGCGGTGATCGAAGAGACCGGCCTGCCGATGACCTTCCACGTTTCCACCGGCCGGGACCCCCGGACATCCCGGGGCAACGGTGGCGCGATCATCAACTACGCGGTGCATTCCCTGGCGCCGACCATGGAACCGATCGCTAACCTGTGCGCCTCTGGCGTACTCGAGAAATTTCCGGGGCTGTGCTTCGGCAGCGTCGAAGCCGGCATCGGCTGGGTGGCCTGGGCACTGTGCGCCATGGATGAAGCGCATTACAAACACCACATGTTCACTCGCCCCAAACTGAAAATGCTACCCAGCGAATACTTCAAGGCGCACGGCTTCGCGACCTTCCAGGAAGACAAACCCGGGCTCGACCTGGCACGCGAGCACGGCCTGGTCGGTAACTTCATGTGGGCCAACGACTACCCACACCATGAAGGGACCTGGCCCCACTCTGCGGAAGCAATCGAGCGCACCTTCGGTAACCTAGACGACGCGGAACGCGCGCAGATCCTCGGCCTGAACGCGGCGCGGGTGTTCGGGTTCAAGGTCCCCGAGCGGTACCTCCACCACGAAGACGCCGCAGTTTATGGGTGAGGCCCGCACTCTGCGTGGTTCCGCGGCCGTCGTCGGCGTCGGCGAAACGCCGTACTACAAGCGCGGTGAGTCACCCGACCCCGAGTTCAAACTGGCGCTGGATGCGATCATCCGCGCCTGCGAGGACGCCGGCATCTCGCCCAAGGACGTCGACGGTTTCGCGTCATTCAGCAACGACCGCAGTGACCCGTCACGCTTGGCGGCGGCGTTGGGTTGCAACGAGCTACGCTTCGCCAACATGCAGTGGGGCGGTGGGGGCGGAGGCGGATCCGGCGCCGTCGGCAACGCCGCGGCAGCCATCGCAACCGGCACGGCTGAATGCGTCGTGGTATTCCGCGCGCTGGCACAAGGGCAATTCGGACGTTTTGGTCAGGGGCCGCGCCGCAACTCGATCGCCGGCGAGTTCGCCCACACGATTCCCTACGGACTGATGTCTCCGGCGCAGATGTTCGCCATGAAGGTACAACGCTTCATGCACGATCACGGCGTGGAGCAGGCGGCGTTGCGCGCAATATCCCTCGCTTCGTATCACCACGCGCAGAACAATCCTCGCGCGGTCATGTACGGCCGTCCCCTTGACGAAACCGGTTACGATGAGTCGCGCTGGATCGTGGAGCCGTTCCATCTGTATGACTGCTGTCAGGAGAACGACGGCGCCGCGGCGATGGTGCTGGTGGCTGGCGAGCGCGCCCGGGATTTCGAGCATCCACCATGCTATCTGCTGAGCGCCGTATCGGGCTCCCACTATCGCGCGGCCGCGCCGGTTCACAACACGCCTGACTACGCGACTTCCACGTTCAAGACGCTCGCGCCGCGGCTCTACGAGATGGCCCAGGTCAGCCCCGGCGACGTCGACGTGCTGCAGAGCTACGAGAACTTCACGGGGGGCGTGCTGATGAGCATCGTGGAGCATGGGTTCTGCGAGCCGGATGAGGTTAACGATTTCTTCAAGAACGAGAATTTCCTCGCGCCGACGGGTGTGCTGCCACTGAACACGAGCGGCGGCAACCTCGCGGAATGCTACATGCACGGCCTGGGGCTGAACATCGAAGCCACGCGTCAGATCCGCGGCCAGTCAACCAGCCAGGTGCCCGATGCGAAGATCTCGATGGTAATCTCCGGGCCCATGGTGACACCTGTCAGCGCCTGCATATTCGGGTCGGAAGCCACGCTATGAGCAACCCGTACCTGCAACCCGGACTGCCTGCGCCCGCGCCCTCTCCCGACGGGCTTGATGCACCGTACTGGGAGGCGCTGGAGGCGGAGCAGTTGGTCGCACAACGCTGTGCCAACTGCCAGGGCTGGCAATGGGGTCCGGAATGGATTTGCCACCGCTGCCTGAGTGCCGAACTGAATTTCGAGTCGCTCGACGCCCAGGCACGCATCTACAGCTACGAGCGTGTCTGGCACCCGGTGCACCCAGCGCTGAAGGACCAGGGCGCCTACCTCGTGGTACTGGTCGAGTTTCCGGACGCCGACGGCATTCGGATGGTCGGTAACCTGCTGGGTGATCCCGAACAGGTCGTGCGGATCGGCGCCGACGTGGTTCCCGTATACGAACATCACAGCGACGCGGACCCGCCATTTACACTGCTGCAATGGCGCTGTCCGTGAGATCGTCCTAGTCCACGCGTAAACTACACTTAGGAGGGGATCAGCATGCAGCTTCGTGTCGGACTCCTGGGCGGCGGCTCCTGGGGAACCACGGTGGCATCTCTACTGGCGAGAAACACGCCCACGCTGCTGTGGGCGCGCGACAACGATACGGTCGCCGAAATCAACGACCAGCACAGCAACAATCGCTACCTCCCCGAAGCCCGACTGTCGCCTAAACTCACCGCCACCGCGGATCTGGAGAAAGCGACCCGCGAAGCGGACGTCCTGGTCGTCGGCATCCCAGCCCAGAGCTTTCGCGGTGTCCTGGAGGAAGCCGCACCCTACGTCCGCCCCTGGGTGCCGGTCATCAGCCTGTCGAAAGGCCTCGAGCAGGGCTCCAGATTACGCATGACGCAGATCATCGACGAAGTGCTGCCAGGACATCCCAGCGGAGTGTTGACAGGTCCCAATCTGGCCCGGGAAATCATGAGCGGATTCGCCGCGGCCAGCGTCATCGCCATGGAAGACGAGGTCATCGTCAAAGCCCTGAAGAAGGTGTTCCACTCCGGGCTGTTCCGCGTCTATACGAACACCGACGTGATCGGCTGCGAACTTGGCGGCGCGCTGAAGAACATCGTCGCCATCGCGGCCGGGATGGGCGACGGTCTGGGCGCGGGAGACAACACCCGTGCGGCCCTCATTACGCGCGGGCTGGCGGAACTGAGCCGGCTCGGCATGGCCATGGGTGGACAATCCGCCACCTTCGCCGGTCTGGCAGGGATGGGTGACCTGGTCGCCACCTGCACCAGCGTGCAGAGCCGCAACCGTTACGTCGGCGAACAGCTTGGCAAAGGGCGAGCGCTGAATGAAATAATCGCTGAAATGAACATGGTGGCCGAGGGCGTCAAGAGCGTGCCCGCAGTGAAGGAGTTGGCACAGGAATACGCCATCGAGATGCCGATCGTCGACGAAGTGCACCGGGTCGTCCAAGAAGGCGGCAAGGCAAACCGCGCATTTCGGGGTCTGCTACGGATTGGCTCCGGCGCGGAGTCCGAAGCCGGCTGAGTCCGCATCCAGAGCGTCGAGATGCCGTTGGTGACTTTCCAGGTCGAAGCGCCAGAGGCTCGCGCCCGCCAACAGCAGCAACGTACCCATCAGCAGGAAGTCCTGAACGTAGCTCAACTGTGCCGCAACCAACGCGAACAAGCCGGCGCCGATCGAACGGGCCAGGTTGGCCAACGACATGTAGATGGCAAATTGGGTTGCCGCAACCGGCGCCCAGCAGATATTCATGTACTGGGAAATCAGCCCGATGAACAGAATCTGGCTAAACACGCCTGCCAGGAACCACATCGCAACGATGTAACCCGCAATCGACCACAGAGCCTCGGTGGCGGCAAAGGCAAAGCTCACCGCCACGGCGCCACCCAGGCCAACCATGATCAGCCGCTTCGCACCGTAGCGGTCGATCACTGGTCCGAACACGATGCCTATCGTGGCGGCCAGGAAACCGGCCACGCCTATGAACTGGGTGTACACCTCCAGGGAGTAATCCAACTCCTGCACCGCGAGTGCGGGAAAGACGCTCATGGCGACGCCGTCGCCAAACCTGTTCATCATTTCGGTCAGGGTCAGCAGCACACTCATGGGTAGAAACAGAACCTTCAGCAGTTTTCCGAAGATTGATTTGAAGTCACGCTCTGGCGCAACCTTCCTCGCAACTGCTTGCCCTTCACTCCAGGGCAGGAGACGTTCCCCGAGACGTTCGCGGGTAAGCGCTACAAACACGAAAATCAGGCCCACCCCGAGCGCGCACGCGAGTGCCGCCGCCGGCATCCCGGAACGGCTCAGCAGCGTTCCGCAAACAGCCGCGAACAGAGAGAACCCGCCTGCCTGGCCGAACGCCATCAGTGCATTGGCGCGCCCGCGTTCGTTAACCGGCAGAACGTCGATGGCCATGCCGTCCACCGCCACATCCTGAACGGCGGAGAAGCAATTGATCACGAAGCCCATCACGGTCAGCACGAACAGATTGGACATGGGGTCCGGAGCCCAGAGCAGTGGCAGCAATGCGAGGGTCAAGCCCCCCTGGGCGGCCAGTACCCACGGCCGCCGACGAAACAAAAAAAAACGAGAAACGATCCATGAACGGACCGGCAATCAGTTTGAATGCCCACGGCAGGCTCACCACCGCGGTGTACGCGGCGATCTCCGTCAGCGCCATCCCGCGTTCCGCCAGCCAGGCGGGGACAGCAATGCTGAGCAGCCCGATGGGGATACCCTGGGCGGCGTACAGCGCGGTAAACGCGGTGAGGCGCAGCCACCTCGATTCGGCGAGATAGAGCGAAGCCACGGGTGGCCTGATCGCGGAGGTGCCCTCACCTTACGCGAACTCGGCGAATGCGCCTAGCGCACCGGCGCAGTCGAAACCAGCCCCGTTACAAGACACACTATGCCCAATCAACGGAGACCCCGATGACGGATCAAGCAGACGCGCAGGCAACCAACAAGGCGCCACCAGCGGAACACGAAATCTTCGAGTCGCGAGGTTCACTGACCAGTGGTGGCCGCAAACTGAATTACCAGGCCAGCGCCGGCTGGCTGCCCCTGTTCAAGGACGAACGCGAAGCAGCACGAGTGTTCCATACCTACTATCGGGTCGCCGGCCGCGGCGGGGCCAACAAGGGGGCCGCCAAGCGACCGCTCACCTTCGTGTTCAACGGCGGACCCGGCGCCGCATCGGCTTACCTGCACGTCGGCGCAATCGGCCCGAAACGGGTCGACACTCCCGCCGATGGCAGCCTGCCCGCCTCACCCGTCCGTCTGGTGGACAATGCCGAATCATGGCTGCCATTTACAGATCTGGTATTCATCGACCCGGTCGGAACAGGCCTCAGCCGAACTACACCTGAAAGAAAAGCGGACAACAGCAGCGGCGCCGATAAACCCGGGAATCCGGCGGAGGACACGTTCTACTGGGATGTAACCAAAGATCTGGAGGCACTCTGCGATTTCATTTCGGGGTTTCTTTCCAAACAGGGCCGCTGGAGCTCACCGATCCATCTCGCCGGCGAGAGCTATGGTGGGTATCGCGTCGGCCGGTTGGTGCGGATGCTTCAGGAGCAGGCAGGCGTCGGGTTGAGCGGCGCCATCCTCATCTCGCCGGTGTTCGAATGGGACACCCTGTTCGCAGGTCGCTTCAACTCGCTGGCCGCCGCGATGTCTATTCCGTCATTCGCCGCAGCCGCGCGATTTCATGGTCGCGCCGCCCAGGCACGAGCCGGCGAATCGCTGACGGATTTCCTGAGTCGTGCTGAACGGTTCGCGCTTGCCGATTATCTGCCGACGAACGCGCTCGGCGGCACCGCGTCAGCCGCTGTCCGGCGCAAGGCGGCCAACGAACTCGCACGCTGGATCGGACTGGATGCTGCGTTGCTCGCGTCGCGCGGGGGCCGCATCGACCGGGTGGGCTTCTGTCGCGAACTGCTACGCGATGAACACAAGGTGCTCGGCTGGTACGACGCAGCCACGACCACGCAAGACCCGTTTCCAGCCAGTGACGTATTCGAGGGCGTGGATCCCACCCTGGGCGGGTTGAACCGAATTTACGTTGCGGCGGCAAACACCCACATCCGAGAGAATCTCGGCGTGCGTTCCGAGCGAACCTACGAACTGCTGAACTACTCCGTGAACCGCAAATGGCAGTGGCGCGACGATGCCAGCGGCGCTCCGGTTCCGCCAGGGCGCCACCGACGATCTTGCGGTCGGGTTGACCATGAACCCGCAGATGAAGCTTTTGGTCGTCCACGGCGTGTACGACCTGGTCACACCGTACTTCGAATCGAAACACCTGCTGCAGCAGCTTACGGATGGCAGTTCGCCGGCCCGGCACATCCGTTTCGCCGGCTACGAAGGGGGCCATATGTTCTACATGTGGCGGGCTTCGCGCCGTGCGTTCACTCGGGATGTGCGTCGCTTGTACTAAGGAGTCTCAACCGTGCCAGCCGCTCGTCAGCAGGTCCACGTCGCTGACCCGCTGTCTGAACCACGGTGTATAGCTGTCCGGATCCTCAGCCAGCGCCGCGGCAAGCGCCGCGCGGCCTATGCTGCGCACCTCAGCGACCTCGTCGGGATCGATTCTGATCGGACCAGCGTAATGGCCGTAGTAACAACGCTGGATTTCCCAGTCGCGCACGCCGGCCTGCTCGAGCTTGTGGCGGAACGTCCCGGGGTAGGCCGTCAGGACAACGTCCGCCGCACCCAACTCCTCCATCAACCCCCGCCGCGCACCTTCCTCGAAGCTTTCTCCCGGCTGCAGATGTTCCGCGACGCTGAGATCCCACAAACCGGCCCCCACATCCTTGTGTGCCGAGCGCCGCTGGATATACAACTGCCCGTGGTCGTCGAACAGCAACACGTTCACCGCCCGGTGCCAGATGCCTTGACGATGCACCTGTGCACGCGGCATCAAGCCCAGGGGCTGGTCGCAATCATCGAAGGTCTCGAACAACTCGGGCTCGGCGCCGCCGTTCATCCCCCATATTCCTCCGGCACAGGCGGCTGCCCGGGGTAGGTCGGCAGTTCGTCGACGATTTCGTGCCAACAGGCCTTCTGAGCCACGAACGCGTGTCGAAACGGCCGCGATCCCGGATCATCGTCCAGCACTCCGGCGTTGAGCACCACGAACGGTACGCTCCCGACTGCGCTGGGCAGCGGCGAGCCGCAAGTGTCACAGAATGCCCGCCGATAAGCCGGCGGGCTGTCCAGCAACGGTGCTTCGTACTCACGTACCCGCTCCGCGCCACTGAGCCAGCGCAACGACGATTCCGGCGCCAGCAACTCTGGCGCAAACGCGGACCCGGTAGCTTTCTGGCAACGCCTGGCGTGGCAATACTGTATCGGCGTGACGTCCGATACCTCGAACACCACCGCCCCGCAGAGACAACTACCGCGTATCGCATCCGACATACTGGCGTCCTCCTTCGTTGCAGCGCGTCACTGGTGCGCACGCTATTCCCGGGCCTCGACGAACGCAAGCGCGATGCGAATAATCAGCGCTGGCTTTTGAGTTCATGACAATGCGCACTCTGGTTAACGTGACAATGCTCATCATCGTCGTCGCCGTATCGGCGTATGCGACGCTGCCTTGGTGGGCGCCCAGCCTCACGATTGCGCTACTGGAGCGCGAAGGTGCCGAAAATGTAGTCGTCGTAGTCTCACATCCGGACCTGCATGCGTTCGAGATCGAGCGGCTGGAGTTCGTGTGGGACGATCTGCACGTCGGCCTGACGGACGCACGGCTGGAGTATCAGCCGCTTAGTCTGCTCAACGGCCACCTCGAACTGCTGCGCGCGGCTCGGCTGACGATCCGGCAAACGGCATCCAACGCGTCCAGCGCGCCGGCTGAATCTACCGGAATCGACTCCGGCTTCGTCATTCCTCCACCGAACCTGCTATGGCAGTACACACCGATCGATCGCATCGAGCTCGACTCGGTGGAGGTTCAACTCGAGACGCCGAAAATTCACGTGGTGGGACGCTTCGCGTTAAACGAGACCGAAATGTCGTACCGGTTCGTGAACCTCACCGCCGGGGACCTGGAGGGGCTTGCACTGACCGGGCACATCGAACGGGTGGGAGTGGTGACCGCTACGGCAACCCTCCCCAACAGCCCCACGGCACTGCTCAGTGTCGAGGGTCGGATCGCGGCGTCCGGTGCCGCCGATCTGGTCGGCACCGTGCGCCTGGCAACCGCGGAATTCGAACTGCTCGACCCCCTGTTGAATGTCTCCACCGACAACGCGCTGCTCGATGCCGACTTCGAGGTAGGTTATTCGGTTCCCGACGACGCATCGAATGACGCTTCGGCGAGTGTCACAGCCAGGGGATCATTCACGCTGGACTGGAGCGGCGGGCTACCGCAGCGGGCGGATCTGTCCACCCGGGGCGATTTTTCCTATCAGACTGATCAGGCATCCATCGCACTCGGCGAGTCGACGACCCTGGCGATCACGCTGTCCGACGATCCGACCCTCAACGTGCAGCTAAGCAATCCGAACAATCTCGTGCTCAGTTATGGCGACGGCCGGCTGCGCATTCGCGGCGGCCTGGCACTGGAAGTTCCCGAGGCTTCCCTGGCCGGAACGATCGTCGGATTCGAGGGTGGCTGGTTGGATATCGATCCAGCAGTCGTCGACACCGGCAGCGTTGAATTCAACGGCCACCTGATCGGCATCACCCGGCTCGATGCCCGGCGGATCCCAACTCTATTCGACGTCACCGGCAGCCTCGCCCACGAGCAGATCAGCGGCACCGTAACCCTCGCGGCGCCAGGCACCACCGCCAGACTTCCCATACAACTCAGCCACGACCTCGGCAGCGGGGTGGGCCATGCACAAATCGTCGGGGATCTCGCCATCGACGCACCGCTGATGGCCTCCATTCTCCCTGGCTGGGGCGAATCTCCCGGCGAGGCCTTCGATCTGGTCTCGGGCCGATTGCGAATCCAGGGAGCGGCCGACTGGCAGACTCGTCGAGCATTCGATATGGGCGCGACGCTGGGGGTCACGTTGGTCGACCTCGGCGGGATCGCTGCGCAGAACGAATTCCGCCACACCTCCGGTACGGTTTCGCTGGTCTATCGGAACGGTACCTGGCAGGCGCGCAGCGAGGATCTGAAGGTTGGCGAACTGGACGTGGGGATCCCAGTCAGCGACATCGACCTCAGTTTCTCGGCCAACCAGGACCTCCTGGAGATCTCCGCCCTTCACGGCCGCACGCTGGGCGGCACGTTCCACACTCCACCCTTCCGTTACGCGATCGACACCGGCACTGCGGCATTCAATCTGCACATCAGCAAGCTGTCACTCGTCGAAGTGCTCGCCCTGGAGGGGGAAGATATCACCGGCAGCGGGTTTCTGAACGGCATCATTCCCGTCAGCCTTGCCAACAACATCCCGTCCGTAACCCAGGGCCGGCTCGAATCGGAACCGCCGGGCGGAGTGATACGCTACGCTGGGGCGGCCGACGTGGTCGCTGCCGCGCAACAACCGGGACTCGACTTCGCACTCCGCGCGCTCGATGATTTTCAATACGAATCGCTGACCGCAACCATGGATTACGCCGAAGACGGCACCCTCAGCGTCGCCATCAGCCTGGTGGGAAATAATCCAGCGGTGGAGAGCGGTCGGACGATCCACTACAACCTGAACGTCACGGAGAACATGCCTGACCTGCTGCGGTCGCTGCGTCTGTCCGACGAGCTCAGTCAGGGCATTCAGAATAAGCTCAACCGTTAATGTTTCGTTCAGCCATTAACTGGTATCTTTGTCGGATCGAATCATGCAGGCATGCCAATGATCAGCACCGCCACTCGCAAGACTCTTCGCAGGATGCCCGTTCCCATGGCGCTCGTGACGATGGCGGTGCTGTTTTTCCCGGCATGTACGCCAACCATCAGAGTGGCCACGGACGAACCGATCACCATCAATCTGAACGTGAATATCAAGCACGAAATCCTGGTGAAGGTCGACAGGGAACTCGACGACATTTTTGCCGACGACAGTGACATTTTTTAGGTGATGCCCATGAATACCTTGATGACCTCACCCCTGAAGATCCTGGTACTGATCAGCATGCTGCTTGCGCCCTTGAGCGCGTGGAGCATCGACCTGGCTGCGGCAAAGCAACGAGGCCCGGTTGGCGAGCAAGCCAATGGCTATCTCGGTGCCGTCACCACCCCGAACGCCGAGGTAAGTGCCCTGGTCAAAGACGTCAATGCGAAACGGCGTGCAAAGTACCAGCAGATCGCCACCAAAAACGATATTTCAATGACCGACGTGGAAGCGCTGGCCGGGCAGAAAGCCCTGGACAAAACCGCCTCGGGTAACTACATCAAGCCGGCCGGCAACTGGCGCAAGAAGTAACGACTATTCCCGGCGCACCTCCTCCAGGCGCACCGCCGTTCCGTAAACCAGCAACTCACCTTTGGTGGTAAGCTGCGCCGGTTTTGGCGCATGTCAGCGCCGCGCTGGAGCACGTTATTCCCACCGCACCCCAAGCCGACGACCGCCTCGGCCAGGTCAGCTGGGCCTTGTTCGAATGGGCTCGCAACCCCTACTACATCCTGATGGTGATCTACATCTTCGGGCCCTACTTCTCCACAGAGGTGATCGGCGATCCGATCCGCGGACAGGCGATATGGGGCTACATCAACGGCTTCGCGGGCCTCATCACAGCCTGCCTCGCGCCATTCCTGGGCGCGATCGCGGACAAGGTCGGGCGTCGCAAACCCTGGATCGGCGTTCTGGTCGTGATCATGGCGCCGGCAATCATGCTGCTCTGGTATGCGGTGCCGGGCGAATCCGGGCCAGGCATCATCATGGTCGCCATCGCCCTGGCGATTGCCGGCACCGGATCGGCGTTCTCCGAGGTGTTTCACAACGCGATGTTGCCGTCCATCGTTCCCTACCCGCGGCTCGGCCGACTTTCGGGCCTGGGTTTGAGTCTCGGCAACGGCGGCGCGCTGGTGATCCTGGTCGCCATGCTCTATGCCTTCGCGCTGCCGGCTGCGCATACCTTTGACTGGAGTTTCCTACCGGCCGCACCACTGTTCGGTCTCGATCCGGAACAGTTCGAACACGTGCGCATCGCCGCTCCGATCACCGCCGTCTGGGTGCTGCTTTTTTCAATCCCATTGTTCCTGTTCACACCGGATCAGCCAGGGTCGGGCACCAGTGCACGACAAGCCGTTCGCGAGGGACTTGCCGACGTACTGAACACGCTGCGTCGACTGCGCCACTATCGGAACCTCGCCACCTACCTGGGCGCGCGCATGCTGTTCAACGACGGCAAGGTGGCGATCATGACCTTCGGCATGATCTACGCCTCCGGCGTGTTCGGCTGGGGTGGGGCCGAACGCCTGCTGGTCGGAATTTTCCTGACGGTATTTGCCATTGCGGGCGGGCTCATCGGCGGCATTCTGGATGACCGCATCGGATCGCGCAAAGCGATCATCTTCACGATTGCCGGCAACAGCATTGCCCTGCTTGCCGCGATCTCCATCACCCCGACAAGCCTGTTCTTCATCGAGTTTGAAGGCCTCGATCAACCCGTCTGGGACTTCGCGTTCTTCAGAACCATTCCGGAACTCGCCTATGTTGGGATCTCGGTGCTGTTTGCATTATTCATTACGTCGGCCTACGCCAACAGCCGGACGATGCTGGCACGCATCGCCCCGGAAGCCGAGATGACCAAGTTCTTCGGTTTGTATGCGTTGTCGGGCCAGGTCACCACTTTCGTTGCACCCATTGTGGTGGCGTTCTCAACGGACATATTCGACAGCCAGCGCGTCGGCTTCGGCTCAATCCTGGTACTGCTCGTCGCAGGGCTCGCGATGATGTTCTGGGTGAAGGAGGAACGCGCGCAACCGGCGCCGGCCGACTGAAGTCGACTTGTTCCTGCCCCCGGGAATCCAGTACGCTTGCGGGCCGACCAGCAGCAGGGGGAACGCATGGCCGAACTCGAGAATTTCCGCGCCGAGGTACGCGACTGGCTCGCCGACAACTGCCCAGTGGGTGCGCGTGGGCCCGGCCAGACCGCTTCCGGCAGCAGCAAGATCGAATTGGAACCCGACACGCGGACCTGGCTGGATCGAATGGCCGAGCGTGGCTGGACCGTGCCGACCTGGCCAGTCGAATACGGCGGCGCGGCATTAGGCGACGCCGAAGCGCGCGTGCTGGTTCAGGAAATGGCCGCAATTCGTGCTCGCCCGCCGCTGATGGGCATGGGTGTCAGCATGATCGGCCCGACGCTGCTCGAGTTCGGCACCGATGAGCAGCGCGCCGAACACCTGCCCAGAATCGCCCGCGGTGAAGTGCAATGGTGCCAGGGTTACTCCGAGCCGAACGCCGGTTCGGATCTCGCCTCGCTGCGCACGCGCGCGGAGGATCAGGGCGACCACTTCCTGATCAACGGACAGAAGACCTGGACCTCGGGTGCGACCTACGCCGATTGGATGTTCGCCCTGGTGCGTACCGATTTCGATGCGCCCAAGCATGATGGGATCAGCTTTGTTCTCCTTACCATGGACCAGCCTGGCGTGACGGTGAAACCGATCCGCCTGATCAGCGGCACATCACCCTTCTGCGAAACATTTTTCGACAACGTCACCGCCCGCAAACAGGACCTGGTGGGCGAACTGAACCGCGGCTGGACGATCGGCAAACGATTGCTGCAGTACGAGCGCTCAGGCATCGGCGGGCTGTCCGGCGCGGGCCGCGCGCGGGCTGCCGATTCCGGGCTGGTACGCACCGCCAGACAGTATCTGGGGGAGATCGGTCAGCGCCTCGCCAACCCCGACGTTCGCGACCAGGTGCTGCGTCACGAAATGAACAGCGCCGCTTTCAAGCTCACCGCGCAACGCGCGAATCAGGAGAACAGATCGGGCCAGACGCCTGGTGCCGCGACCTCGATATTCAAGCTCTATGGCGCGGGCCTGCAGCAGGACGCCGCGGAGTTGAAGCGCGAACTCATGGGAACCCGCGGCCTGGGCTGGGAAGGCGAGTCTTTCGATGCCAGCGAACGGGAAGCGACCCGCGAGTGGCTGGGCAGCAGGGCCACGACCATCTATGGCGGAACCAACGAGGTACAGCGCAACATCATTGCCAAGCGGGTACTGGGCTTGCCGGACTGAGTCATCGTCGGTTGATCCTGCGGGAGACCTTGGGCAGACTGGTTCGCCGGCCAGCATGGAGAAGTAGGCCATGGCGGAATCCGCCAATCCGATCGACCAACTCGCGGAGCAGCGCGGCGGCATCGCGCTGACATCGGCCCTGGCGGTCGATCGCCAGGAGTTGCTCGATGCGGCGCAGCTCATCTGGGAACGCGCCACCAGCCAGCCGCGCACGGTTTTCGAAGTGGGGCAGGGTCTGCTGCAGGACCTCGTCGCGATCGGTCTCGGGCGCAGCGATATTGCCCCGGTTCCCGGCGATAGTCGGTTCCAGGACGAAGCGTGGCAGAAAAATCCCTTGTTCCGACGGCTCGGCCAGTCTTATCTCGCCTGGAGCGGCGCCCTGGATGAATGGCTCGAGAAGTCCGAACTGGAAGGCATCAACCACGAGCGAGCGCGCTTCGTGCTGGACATCGCGAAAGACCTGGTCGCGCCGATGAACACCTTCGTGGGCAACCCGGCGGCGCTGAAACGGGCGTGGGAAAGCCGGGGCGAAAGTGTCATGACGGGATTCCGTAACTACTTCGACGACATTCGCCACAACCACGGCTACCCCGCCGTGGCGGATCGCAACGCCTTCAAACTCGGTACCGACGTCGCGGCGAGCCCCGGAGCGGTCGTGCATCGAAACGAGCTGTTCGAATTGATCCAGTACCAGCCGACGAAAAAGAAATCTCACGTCACGCCGTTGCTGTACGTGTTCAGCCAGGTCAATCGCTTTTATCTGGGTGACCTCACACCGGACCGCAGCCTGTTTCAACACCTGCTGTCCAAGGGCATCCCGGTGTTCGCCATCAGCTGGCGAAATCCAACCAAGGAGCAGAAAGACTGGGGCCTGGACACCTACGCTGGCGGCGTCATCCGGGCGATCGGGGCGATCCGCGAGATCACCGCGCAGCCCAGGATCAATCTGATCGGCGTGTGCGCAGGGGGCCTGACAACAGCCGCCGCCGCAGGGGTGCTCGCGGCGCGCGAGGACGACTGGCTCGAGTCCATGTCCCTGTTCATCAACGTGCTCGACAATCGGCCGGTCGATTCGGATTTCGGTTTGTTCGTCAGCGAACAGTCAATTGAAACGCAGAAGAACCGCGTCCGCGGCCAGGGCATTTTCGGCGAGAAAGACGTGTTCGAAATGTTCGCGTGGCTGCGGCCGGAAGAGAACGTAATGGCGTTCCTGCGCAGCAACTACCTGATGGGCGAACATCCGCCCACGCACCCGCTGTTGTTCTGGTCGATGGATTACTCCCGGCTGCCCGTGGCGTTTCACGCGGACATTGTCGATCTGTCGTTCCACAACAAGCTCGCCAAGCGCGAACTGCGCCTGCTGGGCCAGCGAGTCGACCTGAGTAAAGTCAGCTACGACATCTACATCATGGCCGGCAGTACCGACCACATCACCCCCTGGCCCGCCTGTTACCGCAGCACGCAACTGTTCGGCGGCGACATCGAATTCGTGCTGACCAATCAGAATCATACCCAGACCATCAGCGCCCGGGCCGGCAACCCGCGCCTGAAGTACTGGACCGGGGCTGAACTACCAGCCACCGCGTCGAGCTGGATGGAGCAGGCCGAAGAACATCCCGGCGACTGGCGCGACCACTGGCTTGGCTGGTTGAAGAAACGATCCGGAGAAAAGGCGCCCAGCGTGACCCAGTTGGGCTCCGAATCGTACCCGGTGCTGGACCCGGCTCCCGGCCGCTACGTCGCGGAATCTTGAGGCACCGCGACAGGCCTTGGCGGGCGACCGCACCGGTCATCCGCCCGGGATCACCTGGACCTTGATCGCACCCGCTGATTTATCAGCCGCTGCAGCGAACGCCTCGGCGACCTGATCGAGCGCGAACCGATGACTGATGAGTTGCGGCAGCAGATCTCGATGGCTGGCGACTAACTCGGTCGCCAGCCCGAAGTCTCCAACCCGACCGTCATGGGCATAGCAGTTCGAACCGCGCAGCGTCAGTTCCTTCCCCATGAAACCCAGACCCGGGATGGAAGGCGAGCCTTCGAACACGCCCACCATTACGATGGTTGCGCCCGCACGCGCCACGCCTACGGCCTCGGTCAGGGTTTCGGCGCGCCCACCGACCGTTTCGATCACGACGTCGATGAGTTGGTCACCGACGTCGTCGAGCATCCCTTCGGCAGTGTCGTAGACCTGGGTCGCGCCCATTGCCCTGGCGAGTTCGGCCTGGCGCGGATATCGCGCGGTGGCAAACACCTCCCCTGCGCCTGCGCTGCGCGCTACCAGAATCGACAGCAGGCCGATGCTTCCCGCACCCAGCACAGCGACCCGGTCACCGACCCCGACGCCGCCGAGCCGGATAGCCCGCACGCACACCGCCATGGGCTCGCTGAGTGCGGCAACGTTGTCGTCCAGATCGTCGGGTAACAGGTGCAGGCAGGTCGCAGGTACGGTCAGGTAATCTGCCATGCCGCCGCGCGTGGTGACTCCGAAAATGCGATTCTCCGAACAGCGATTATGGTGCCCCGTCCCACACTGGAAGCATGCGCCGCAGGCGGTGATGGGCTCCACCGCCACCTTCGTCCCACGCGGAATCTCGACGCCCTCGCCCGTCAAATCGATGATCCCGGCAATCTCATGGCCCGGACGCAGCCCCTCGCTGCCCATGAACCCACCCAGCAGATGCAGGTCCGTCCCGCAGATACCCACAGCGGATACCGCCACTCGAACCCATCCCGGACGCGGTTCCGGAACATCGCATTCACTGATTCCGATACGGCCTGAACCGAGAAACTCCGCGGCCTTCATGCCTCTACTCCCCAGATACCCCAAAGATCGAACCACGCAACAACGGACCATGGTAAACCCCGCTCCGGAGCCGCGTACAGTAGCGGCCTTGTCTCATATGAGACAAGGCCTAGTGGTGACGCCTCCCGCGTTTCTGCGTAGAGTGGCAGGAAGGGAAGGAGAACAGCCATGGCCAGCTACATCATGCTCAGCACACTCACCGACGAGGGTCGGAAAACCCTGAAGGAGCGCCCCGAGCGGCTCCAGGCAGTGAACAAGGAAGTGGAGTCGATGGGCGCGCGGGTCACCCACCAGTACGCCGTGCTGGGTGGATATGACTTCGTCAACGTCATTGAGGCACCCACCAACGAAGTCATGGCGATGATCGCCATGGAACTGGGCGCGCGCGGCACCATCAAGGTCACGACGCTACCGGCGATACCGATCTCGGAGTTCGTCGATCTGCTCAAGGGATTGACGCCCGGCGGATCCTGACGGACCGCGACCATGCCAAGCTACGTGATGCTCATGCGGCTGACCTCTGAGGGATACGCCAGCGTCCGCGACGATCCCGATTCTATCGGCGCAATCCGGGAGGCATTGGAAAGCTGGGAATCCAAGGTGCTGGCAGAGTTTCAATGCCTGGGCGAATACGATCATTGCGTCATCTTCGAGGCTCCCGACAACTTCCGTGCCTACCGCGCGTCGCTGGAGCAGGAGTTGAGCCGTACCGCAGAAACGCAGATCCTGCCTGCGATCGACCTGCCACTGTTCCAGCGGATGATGACCATCAAGTCCGGATCCGTCGGCCCTCACCACTGGCAGATCCGTTGGTGGGCAAAGCTGGCACGCCTCGGATTCCGTCGGCATGCCTACTCCCGCTGGGTACAGGCTGCCTGCAAGCCCTTGACGGTCACCGGGCGGGAGAACTTCAGGGACATTAGAGGGCCCTGTATCGTGGTCGGCAATCACACCAGTCATCTTGACGCGCTGGTGCTGTTCCAGGCGTTGCCCCAGCGCGTCAAATGGAACATCTACTTCGGCGCCGCGGCCGATCGCTGGTTCGTCAAGGGCCGCAAGGAACTGGTCATGCAGCCCTGGTATCAGTCACTGGCCGTGGGCTCGTTTCCCATCCAGCGGGGTGGCGGCTCCAAAGCGCTCGACTACCCGAAGTGGCTGCTCGACCACGGCTGCAACCTGGTCATCTTTCCCGAAGGAACGCGTTCGACCAGCCGCAAGCTGGCCAGGTTCCGGCATGGCGTGTCGATTCTCGCCCTGGAGAAGAACGTGCCGGTGGTGCCGATCTATCTCAGTGGGTTGAACAAGCTGCGGCCGAAGGGATCTCGTGAAATTTTTCCGGGGCCCGGCCACGCGCACTTTCTCCCGCCGCTTCGCTTTGCTCCCGGCACCGAGGTGCCGGACGCGACCCAGCAGATTTTCAACGCGCTGAACGAAGCCCACGACCTAGTGAGTAACGAAGGGCCCGAGGCTCTCTACGCGGGCGCCTGAAGCTCGCTTCGAAGCCACTCGATGAGGTCGCTCAGCACCTCATCCCGATTGATCTCGTTGAACATCTCGTGGCGCCCGCCGGGGTACATTCGCTGCGTCACCGTCAGGCCCGCACCCCGATAGGCCTTTCAGCAGCCGCGCGATGTTCTTCCCTTCGGCATGAACCGGATCATCACCACCCGAGAACAGATAGATCGGCAAACCTTTGGGGATCCGGTCAACATTGCTGTGCTTGCGGGTCAAGCGAGCTCCGATCAGGTAACTCACCAGGCTCCCCGGACGCAGAATGAATCCGCATAATGGGTCGTCGGCATAGAGCCTTACCTGCGCCTCGTCCCGGGTCAGCCACTCGGAACCCGTATCTCCCTCGAACGCTTCGTTGGCCTTGCCGAACAGCATCTCGGCCAGGCGCTCGCTCGGAACCGACGGTCCGTGCCGCCAACTCTCGTAACGCGCGACCCAGTAGGCCACCAGGCGTCCAAACCAGGTGCTGAAACCCGGGGTGCCGGACAGCACGACCGCTGCCAGACCATCATCGTATTGCCACAGGTATTCCTGCACCAATGACGCACCCATGCTGTGACCCAGCAGCACGACCGGCGTGCCTGCTCCGCGTTGCTGGGTGTGCTCGATGAGTTCATGCTGGTCAGCAACGACGCGGCCCCAACCCGCTGCTCCGAAGTCACCCAGACCATCGAGCTCGGCGCTGCCCCCGTGGCCGCGGTGGTCCTGCGCCACCACTTCATAACCTTCGGCAACCAACGCGCTCGCCACCTCGCCATAGCGAGCCGCATGCTCTCCCATGCCATGCGCGATGTGGATTACCGCGACCGGCGGCGTGTCCGGTGACCATCGATAAACCTGCAGTTCGAATCCGTCACTGGCCGACAACGACAGCACTTCGTGGTTCATCAGACGCTTCCCGTTGCAAGCAGCTCCTCGATCGCCCGCGCAACGCCGTCCTCATCGTTGCGTGACGTCACTTTCGTCGCGGCGGCTTTGACCGTGTCGTCCGCCTGACCCATGGCGACACTCGCGCCGGCGACCTTGAACATCTCCAGATCGTTGTCGGAGTCGCCGAACGCAACCACCCGCAGCGGATCCATCTCGAGATGCCGGCAGGCGGCCTTCAACGCATCGCCTTTGCTCGCAGTGATGGCCGTCAACGTCAGAATGATCTTTCCGGTGGGTCCGATGGAGTCGAGAAAGTGCACGCGATCCGCATACCGGGGTTGCAGCTCCGCACGAATACGAGCGTTAACGGTAGAGCCCTGGATGGCGGCTACTCTCGGCAGCGAGTCGGCTGCGCCAGTCAGCGCGGGGACCCAGCGCATCTCGTCAGGTATCAGGGCTGGGTCCGGCTCACCCTCGAGCTTGAGCAGCACCCGATCGGTCACCGTCACGGTCGCAATGCAGCGTTCGGCGTCGCAGAGTGCGTAAAGCTCGTCGACGAAATCCTCGGGCAGTCGCTCATCGAACAGGTCCTGAGCACTCGCCGGATCGTGCACCTGCGCGCCCGAACAGGCGATTACCGGCCCCTCGATTTCCAGTTGCCCCGCAATGCGCAGCGCCATCTGATGCCAACGAGCGGTCGCAATGATGATCTTCAAGCCGGCGTCGCGCGCCGCCCGGACGGCGAGTATGTTGTTCGGTGGAAGGTCTTCGCCCACCAGTAGCGTGCCATCGAGATCGATGGCGAGTCCTTGGAAATTCATGGCTGCCCCCATGCTGCTCCGCTACAGCATACCGACGCGCGGCTCAGGGTCATATACATCGCTTTCCTATTACATCGTTTCCAGATCAGCGATCGACGGCGCGCGGCTTCATGCGCCCGGCACCGGTATCGCGTCCCGTCGCCCGTTCGAACCACTCGCTTGCATCGCCCCTCGAAAAACCAGTTAGCACGGTCTTGATGCGCCGCGCCGCGCCCGGCGGATAGTCGGCGATCGCCGCGCTCAACGCCATCGCGTGCTGCATTACTTCTGCATCCGGCACACAGCTGTATGCAACTCCCAGCTCCAGCAACGCCGGACCCGGCACCCGATCGCCAATCAGCGACAGCCGGAGACCAACCGTTTCAGGGTGGCGCAATGCGAGCCAGGCCAGGTTGTACGGCGCTCCCATGCCTTGTCGTACTTCGCCGATCTGCAGATAGCTGTCCTCTCCCACGACCAGCAGATCACACGCAAGCGCCAGGGCGGCACCGCCATTGATTGCAAAGCGTTCCAATGCACCAACGATTGGGGTCACGCATTCGAACAATGCAACATGGGTCGCTCGCCAGGCGGCGCCAAAATCCGCGAGCCATTCGGGCTCCGGATCCGCGTTGAACTCCTTCAGATCAAGGCCCGAACAGAATGCACCGCCAGCGCCGCACAGCAGGATTGTCTGTACCTCTTCATCCTTGTCCAATGCACGAACCGCCGCGGCAAGTTCGCTCGCCAGAGGGCCGGTGATCGCGTTGCGGCGCTCCGGTCGATTCAACGTCAATCTGGCCCACCGTTCGTGCCGTTCAACCTCGACATGCATGGTTCAGCTCCGCAAGCAAATTACACCTTGGTAGACTGAACCTTCCGCAGCATCGAGATCAACCATGGCTATCGCAAAACTAGCGCTGCTTCTGGTGGTCGGTCTGCTGATACTGACCACGCTGGTGGTCGTGATCGGCGCATTGCTGTCGTTGGACTGGGGCCGCGCTCACCGCGCGGCGACCAACGAGCTTCCAGACCTGGATTCCCTGAGCGGTGACGGACTGGCGCGAGTGAACGCCAACGGTCACGAATTTCGTGCCCGGGTGGCGGGCCGGAACAACAGCGGACCCGCGTTGCTTCTGCTGCACGGTTTTCCGGTCACATCCGCGATGTACACCCCGCTGATCGCGGCCGCAGCCGCCGCAGGTTACCGCGTGGTCGCGTTCGATCAGCGCGGCTACAGCCCAGGCGCGCGTCCCACCGACCTCGAGGCCTATCAGTTGCCCCACCTGGTCGCCGACGCACTCGGCGTTGCGGACGCGATGAGTTTCGACCAGTTTCACGTGATTGCGCACGACTGGGGTTCCGCGGTCGGCTGGATGCTTGCGCTGCAGCACACCGATCGCGTTCTGAGCTATACGTCGCTCTCGATTCCACACATCGAAGCCTTTCGGGCGGGCCTGATCGACGATCCCGATCAACGGCGCCGCAGCCGCTACATGATCTTCTTCCGCCTGCCCTGGCTGCCGGAGTTGGCCTTCACGTTCAATCGCCTCGCGCTGATGCGCGCCGCCGTCTACGCCGACATGTCGCAGGCCGAGCGCGCAGAGTATCTCAGCGTATTTGCGGAACCCGGCGCGATGACGGCTGCTTTGAACTGGTACCGCGCCCCCAGCGATGCCGAAAATATCACGAGCGTCGCGGACCCAGTGCTGAAAATACCTTTCCTGTTCATCTGGGGAAACCAGGATGGAGCGGTCAGCCGGAACTCCGTGGACGCCCAGCGGCCGTTCATCGAAGGCGAGTTGCGTGAACTCGAACTGGATGCCGGGCATTGGCTGATGGAAGAACGCGGCGACATCGTCGTCCCCGAGATACTCGCTTTTCTGGACCGCCAGCAGACGCAGCAGCAGGAGACCCTTTGATGGATCTGAAGCTCTTGAAAGGGGGTTCTTGATGATCGAGGGAAATCAACACGGTCGCACGTTACAGCTGAAAGATGGGCGCAAGCTCGGATACGCGGAGTTCGGAACACCATCTGGAGCGCCGGTATTCCTGTTCCACGGTTTCCCCGGGTCACGTCTGGATGCGGCGATGGAAGGATCCATCGGGGCGAGCCAGGAGGTACGCCTGATCGCTATCGACCGACCGGGTTTCGGACTCTCTGATTTCAAGCCTCGCCGCACCATGGCAGATTGGCCTGCCGATGTAGCTGAGTTGGCAGACGCCCTAGGTTTGGACCGCTTTTCCGCGATGGGCATATCGGGTGGAGGGCCCTACGCTGCGGCTTGCGCCCGGTTCATTCCGGATCGCCTCAAATCCGTGGCGATCGTGGCTGGGGTCGGGCCGTTCCAGGCACCGGGGGCAAAGGAAGGCATGATGTTGGCCAACCGTATGCTGTTCAGCGTCTCAGCCTACGTGCCGTGGTTCGTCGGCTTCGTCATGACGAAGATGTTGAAACGCATGCTGCGCGCCCCTGGGGTTTCGATCTGTCCGACATCAAGATGGAGGTGTTGCTGTTCCAGGGAGAATTGGATGTGAACGTACCGCCCGTGATGGGCCGCTACCAGGCCAGCCAGATCCCAAACTGCATTGCCCGGTACTTTCCAGACGACGGCCATCTGTCGCTCGCGGTAGAACGCCAACCTGAGATTCTCGAGAGTCTGATTGGTCGATAGCTGCTTAACCTCCACAGGGAGCCAATATGCAATCCGCTCATCGCACACGAAAATTCTTCACCCTGTTCGCACCATTGGCGCTCATCGGTGCCTGTTCAACTTCAAGCGTGCAGATCGATGAGCAAACGTTGGACACGCTTGTAACCACCCAGTGGTTGAGCGAGCACCTCGATGACCCGGATCTGGTTGTGCTTGACTGCACCGTCCTCGTAGAACCTGACGGAAGTGGTGGTCTACGCAGCGTGAGCGGTCGGACAGAGTACGACGCTGGCCACATACCGTCTGCTGGGTTCGCTGATCTCATGGGCGATCTGTCCGATCCCGACAACACTTTGGACTTCATCATGCCGACGCTGGAACAGTTTAGTGTCGCCATGGGCGCGCTGGGTGTCGGTGGCGATTCCCGGGTCGTCCTATACACGGCAAACAACCCGGACTGGGCTGCACGAGTCTGGTGGATGTTGCGTTGGGCTGGTTTCGACCGCGCGGCGCTACTCGATGGCGGGCTCGAGGCCTGGATAGCCGACGGTCGCCCGCTATCCACCGAACCAGCGCACCGACCCGCAAAACAGTTCACTGGCGTACCCCGACTGGAAACGATTGCGGACCGAGACCAGGTGCTGGCCGCCATCGACAACAGCAACGCAAGTCTCGTCGACGCCATGCCCGAGGCTCACTATCGGGGTGTATTCGCAATGTACGACCGACCTGGCCATATCCTTGGTGCCACCAACATGCCCTCCTCCAATCTACTCGATGAACTGGGCCACTACCGGTCGTACGACGAGCTGGACATGATGCACGACGACGACCGAAACGGCCGCGTCATTACCTATTGCGGTGGAGGGGTGGCGGCGTCATCCGTCGCCTTCACAATGCACCGACTCGGCTTCACCGACGTCGCAGTCTATATGGGCTCACTCCAGGAATGGGCCGTCGATCCCGAGAACCCGATGACCGTGGCCACACCATGATTGCGAAGCAGCCCTTGTAGAACGCGTGCCTAGTCCAACAGCAACAGCAGAATACCTGCCACGATCAACACTACCCCGGCAATATCGATGATTCGCAACCGTTCGCGAAACACCGCGAGTGAGATAATGAACGTGAACACCAGTTCCACCTGCCCCACTGCGCGAACGTAGGCGGCTTGTTGGATCGCCACGGCGGTGAACCAGCCCGCCGACGCCAACATCCCGCTGGCTCCGACCAGCAACGCGGGACGCCAGGCACGCGCGACGCGAATCAGCTCCCCGTCCCTGCGCAGCAGCAGGTAGCCTCCCATGGCGAGGGTCTGGAACAGCAACGCCCAGCCAAGCGTCACCGCCGCCTGGGCGACCACACCGACCTGTGCCAGTGAGAGTGATGCGCCGCGATAGCAGACGATAGAGACCGCGAACGCCGAACCCGACAGCACGCCCCACATGGCGCCAGCGCCGAACCATCCATCCGCCGCACGTGCCGGTCGAGACAGCGCCACCACGCCCAGCAGACTGATGAGAATGCCCAGCGCCGCCAGCACTCCCACACCTTCCCCAAGCAGCACGAATCCGAACAGCGCCGCCTGCATCGTCTCCGTTTTCGAGTAAGCGGTCCCCACCGCAAAATTGCGCGTAGCGAACGAGCGAATCAGAAACACCGTGGCGACAATCTGCGCTCCACCACCCAGCACAACGTAGCCGGCGAACGCGAGGTTGGGCGCCGGCAACGGCGCGTCGAGGTAGGCATCCAGACCCAGCAGGTAGATCGCCACAAAGGGCAGCGCAAATAGAAACCTGACATAGGCGGCGCCTTCCGCGGAAAGCCGGGCGGTCAACTGGCGTTGCAGCGCCGAGCGAAGATTCTGCAGGAACGCGGCGCCGACGGTGATGAGAACCCAGAGTTCCATGGCGGCCGGATCATACTCCAGTCGTTGGGCTGGATTGATCCGCGCGAACATGCACCTTAACTTCTGAACTCACACATTCGATAGGTACTCTCTATCGTGATGATTCAAACTTTCAAATAGCACCCCCGCCCATAACTCTTATACTTCCTCTTCCCATCGACGTGAGCACATCGGACGTTGGGGGTAGCTCGCGACGAGACACTTAGAAATGAGGTGATGACGCAATGGATCTGAAAGACAGCAACACTCTGCAAAACCTGAAGGACGCCTTTGCGGGTGAGTCCCAGGCCAACCGCCGCTATCTCTACTTCGCGGCCAAGGCCGACGTCGAAGGTGAGAACGACGTCGCCGCGGTGTTCCGCTCGACTGCCGAGGGCGAAACCGGACACGCCCATGGGCACCTCGAGTACATGGAAGCCGTCGGCGACCCCGCCACCGGCCTGCCCATCGGTGCCACCAGCGACAACCTCAAGGCAGCGATTGCCGGGGAAACCCACGAATACACCGACATGTATCCCGGCATGGCCAAGGCTGCCCGCGAGGAAGACTTCGATGAAATTGCGGATTGGTTCGAAACGCTCGCTAAAGCCGAGCGTTCTCATGCCAACCGCTTTCAGAAAGCTCTGGATGCGATGGAGTAGCCGCACCGGCACCTGACGCAGGAAGGGGTCGCTTGCGACCCCTTTTGCTTCTCACCCGTCAACCGGAGCCAGGCAGACCATGGCGATCAAGGAAGGCAATCTCGAAGCACCCAACCGACAGCCGCTCGATTGGAAGGCGCCCGAGTTCACGGACGAAACGCTGCTGTACAACGAACTGGAACGGACCTTCGACATCTGTCACGGCTGCCGACGCTGCGTCAGCCTGTGCGATTCGTTTCCGACCCTGTTCGACCTGGTCGACGAATCTGACACCTTCGAAGTGGATGGTGTCGCCAGGACCGACTACATGAAGGTTGTCGATCAGTGCTATCTGTGCGACCTGTGTGCCGAAACGAAGTGCCCCTACCTGCCGCCCCACGAGTGGGCCGTCGACTTCCCGCACCTGATGCTGCGGGCCAAAGCCTATAAGTACCAGCAGGGGGATACGCGTTGGCGGGACCGGTTGATCACCAGCACGGATCCCCTGTTCAAAGTGCTGAGCATTCCCGGCATTGCCCAGACCGCCAACGCAGCCGGTAAGGTCGCGGGGCTGCGCGAAGCGGGCGATGTGCTGGTGGGCATTCACAAGGATGCACCGATCCCAACGTTCCACAGCCGAACTCTCAGCCGCAGAGTCTCGCGGCGTCTAGCGTCGGTGCAGCCTGTCCGGGGAGATATCCGCGCCTGCGAGCGCACCACCGGCAAGGTGGCCATCTACGTGACCTGCTACGGCGAACACAACGAGCCGCAAGTGGTGGAGGACATGATCGCGGTGCTCAACCACAACGGCATCGAGGTGAAACTCCTCAACGACGCGCGCTGCTGCGGCATGCCGAAGCTGGAACTCGGCGATCTGCGGGCCGTGGAGAAGCTCAAGGACGCGAACCTGCCGCATTTCCTGACGGCCATCGAGCAGGGCTACGACCTGCTCGCGCCAGTTCCGTCATGCACGCTGATGTACAAGCAGGAACTGCCGCTGATGTTTCCGGAAAATGCGGTGGCCCGGGTCGCGAACGCATTTTTCGATCCCTTCGAGTACCTGATGCTGCGCCACAAGGCGGGGCTGATCCGCACCGAATTTTCGACCTCGCTCGGTGCCGTGGCTTATCACGTCGCCTGCCATCAACGCGTGCAGAACATCGGTCTGAAGACCCGCGATTTTCTGGGCCTGATTCCGGATACCGAGGTCACCGCAATCGAGCGATGCTCCGGGCACGACGGCACCTACGCGATTAAGAGCGAAACCTACGACAAAGCCATGAAGATCGCCCGACCGGTGGTAAAGCGTGTTCAAGAAGCCGAACCCGAACACTTCGGCTCGGACTGTCCAATGGCTGGACGCATGATCCAACATGGCCTCGACGATCAGGCTGAGCCGTTGCACCCGATCTCGATGGTCCGCAAATCTTATGGGATTTAGCACGCACGATGGATAAGCTCGATCGATCCCAGCTCTGGAGCCTTGAACAGTACGCCGAGGAGCGTGATACGTTCCGGGCGGCCGTCATGGCGCACAAAGAAGCACGCCGGGTAGCACTTGGCGGCCACGCCACCCTGTACTTCGAAGATTTCCTAACCATGAAGTACCAGGTCCAGGAAATGTTGCGGGCCGAGAAGATCTTCACTGCGGCTGAGATCAATGAGGAGATCGACGCGTACAACCCGCTGATCCCCGATGGCCGCAACTGGAAAGCCACATTCATGATCGAGTACCCGGACGCCGAGGAGCGCCAGGGTGCACTCGCTCGTCTGACCGGCGTTGAGCACACGATCTGGGTGCGGGTCGGCGAGGGTGGGGGCGGCCGTGGCGGGGCGGAAGGCGGTGGCGGGGGTGAAAAGATCTTCGCGGTCGCCAACGAAGACCTGGAACGCTCGACCGAGGAAAAGACGGCCGCGGTCCATTTCATGCGCTTCGAGCTGGACGATGCGGCCATAGCGGCACTACGCAGCGGCGCCGCCCTCGCCTTCGGGTGCGATCATCCCGGGATGCGCGAGACGCTGAATCCGGTTCCAGCCGAGACGCGCGCGGCCCTTCTCGCAGACCTCGACTGACCGCAGTTGGCGCTCAGCTATAGTGAGACGCTTCCCGCAAACAGCTCCGCAAGTTCGTCCAACACTTCGACCCGCGGCGACGTATCACGCCACACCAGACCGATCTCGCGCGCCGGCGGCTTGCCGCTGAACGGAATGTAGCGAACCGCCGCGGATCGGTTGCCCAACGCCAGCGCCGGCATCAAGGTGATGCCCACGTTGGCCGCGACCATCTGCCGCAGGGTTTCGAGACTGGTCGCCCTGAAGTTCGTGTTCTCCACGGCATTGTGCGAATTGCAGACCTCCAGCGCCTGGTCCCGCAAACAGTGCCCGTCCTCCAGCAACAGCACTTCTTCATGATCGAGATCGTCCAGAGAGACCCGCTTGCGATTCGCCTTCGGGTGGTGCCTGGACACGGCGAAGTAAAACGGCTCGGAGTACAACAACCGCTCGGTGACGTGCTCCTCCCCCGTGGGCAACGCCAGAATCATGGCGTCCAGATTGCCTTGCTTGAGCATGCGCGTCACGACCACCGTCTGTGCTTCGGTCAGCTGAATGCGCAGCTTCGGAAACCGCTTGCGCATCACCGGCAGAATCTTCGGCAACAGGTAAGGAGCTACCGTCGGAATGATGCCGAGACGGAAGTCCCCGCCGCGCGGATCACGGTGTTGCTCGGCCGTGCGGATCAGCTCATCGGTCTCCCGCAGCACCCGGATCGCCTGGGCCACCACGCGTTCGCCAATGGGGGTCAACATCACCCGACGGTTGCTGCGCTCGACCAGGGTCACGCCGAGAAATGCCTCCAGCTTCTTCAACTGCGTCGACAGGGTCGGTTGGCTGACGTAGCACGCCTCGGCAGCGCGACCAAAATGACGGTGCTCGGCAACGGCGACCAGGTAGCGCAGATCGCGTAGATTCAACGCCAGGGCTCGACGATGATCTTCGCGTGAGCGTCGGGGTTCGCCAGATCCTCGAATGCCTGCGGCACTTCCGCAATGCCTACTTTGCCGGTAATGAAGGGGTCGGTGTTCAGCTCACCCTCGGCGATCATGCCCAGGGTGGAGGCAAACTCCTCGGGTGTGTACGCCAGCACGAACTGCAGATTCAGCTCCTTGCCAATTGCCAGTATCGGGCGGATCTGATCGGGTTCCATGCACACCCCAACCACGACGAAGCGGCAACCGCGTTCGGCGCCGATCATCATCTGATCGATGACGCCAGGCACGCCGACACACTCGAAGAAAACCCCGGGCCGCAGCTCGGGGGTCCCGGTGAGTGGGTTCTCCGGAAGACGCTCGCCGCCACGGCTGACCTGGGCGAGCCCCAGCCAACTTTCGTAGGGTGAGTTCTGCGCTGGATCGATCACCACATCTGCGCCCAACTGCTCTGCAAGCTGACGGCGCCGCGGCGAGAAATCCGCCGCTACAATGGGGGCGACGTTTCGGGCTTTCAGACCGGCAATCACCGCCAGCCCTACGGGCCCACAGCCGATTACCAGCGCTACGTCGTCGGGGGCAAGTCGGGCCATCTCCACCGCATGCCAACCCACCGCCATCGGTTCGGTCAACGCCGCACGTTCGGTAGGCAAGCCGTTCGGGACCGGCAGCAACATTTCCTCAGTCAGCACCATCTGCTCGGCGTAACCGCCCGGCACGTCGTTGGAGTATCCGACGGTCACGGCGGCGCCGTCGCGCATCGCAATCGGCACGGAACAGACCCGGGTGCCGACGGCCAGCCGCCCGTGCGTGCCAGGACCGTGGTCCAACACCTCCGCACAGAACTCGTGGCCCATGACCACGTCCCGGCTCAGGTCCATGCTCATCCCGCCCGGCGCATTCTCGACGAACTGATCTGCATACTTCAGCGCGTGAAGGTCAGACCCGCATATTCCGCACGCGAGGGTTTTCACCAGCACCTCCCCCGGGCCCGGAATCGGGGCCGCCATTTCATCCACCACCAGCCGTCGATCGCGCATGATCGCTGCACGCATGACCTGTCTCCATCAGTGTCCGGACCACGAGTTTCGATGATCGGCTATCCACGCACAACCGATCGTGGTATCCATGAGCCATGATCAGCCGCCGGGACACCGTGAGATTCATCGCTGCCCTTGCGGCGATCCCGGCCACGCCGAACACCGCCTTTGCCGGTCGACAACAGAGGGAGTCGATGGACGATCGAATCGAGCGCGTCATGGTCGGTTGGGACCGCATCGACGAGCATCGCACGGGCTCCCCGGGTGACGCTCAAACGGCGCGCTGGCTTTCGAGCGAGATCGAGTTGCTGGGCGCGGACCCGGAGATCGAGGAATTTGCGCTCAATCGTTTGATCCCTCTCGATCCGTGCCTCGAATTCGGCACCCAGCGCATTGCCGGACTACCCTGCTTCGACGCGCCTGGCACGCCACCCGAGGGCATCGAAGGGCGGCTGGTGCCGCTCGGCGGGAACGGGGAAATCGGGTTGCTGCGCTTCGAACCCATCGGTCCGGCCGCGGGCCGGCTTCTCGACGCCCGGCGGACGACCTCCCATCAGGCATTGATTGCGGTCTGCGAAGGGAACTCTGTTGCTCCGGGGCTAGCGGTGATCAACGCAGATGCGTACGGAACGCCCTACGGCCCGCCCGTGCTGCAGGTAGCGACGGCACATCTCGAGTTGCTCACCGAGGCGGCGGGATCCGCCGAACAGGTCAGGCTGACAACCGTGCTGCAGCAAGAGCAGACGTCAGCCAGCAATGTCGGGACCACGATCCTCGGCCGAGAGCCCGGGCTTGCACCGGTCGTGATCATGACCCCGCGTAGCGGCTGGTGGCGATGTACCTCGGAGCGAGGCGGCGGTCTGGCCACCTGGCTCGAGTGCCTGCATCGGCTCACGCGCCAGCGGCCGTTGCGCACCGTTCGTTTCACCGCCAATACGGGCCACGAACTCGGGCACGTCGGACTGGACTACCATCTCGACCGAAACCACGGCCTGGTAGGTGACGCCCACTGCTGGATGCATCTGGGAGCCAACTTCGCGGCCCGAGGCGGGTTCGTGCTCTATCAGGCGTCCGATGAGGAACTCATGGCCCAGGGACGGCGTTTCCTTGGCGAAGCCGGACAACCGCCCGATCGGACGACACCCGTCGGGACCCGGCCGCTAGGCGAAGCGCGCAACATATTCGACGGCGGCGGCCGTTACGTGTCCCTGCTGGGAAGCAATCCGCTGTTCCATCACCCCGATGATCGGTGGCCGGACGCGATCGATGTCGATAAGGCGCACCGAACGACCGAGGCGATGGTTCGCCTGGCAGTCGATCTGGCCAATCAAACCTAATGAGACAGTACACCAGCGGCAGGAACCGGCCCGTTAATCGACAAACGGATTGAGAGAGACAGAGCGTCCCGGTTACGATCTACCCTGGGACATATTCCGCCGTACTCCGGCGCACGCACACGGGGAGACAGTCTGCCGATGAGATACGCAGCACCAACAACCACCAAGGAAGCGGCAACGCTCATCGCGAAGGCCCGGGGCCGCGCCGTCTTGCTTGCCGGCGGGACCGATCTGCTGGTTCGCATGAAAAGCGGCACGATCGAGCCGGAACTGGTCGTCGACATCAAACGCATACCGGCCACACAGTCGATTACGAAGTCCGCGACCGGTTTCCGAATCGGGGCGGGGGTCCCGACGGTTGCGATGGGCGAGAACAGTGCATTGAAGAAAGCGTGGCCCGGCGTCGTCGAAGCGGCGAATCTGATCGGCTCGGATCAGATCCAGAGCCGGTGCACCATCGTTGGGAATCTCTGCAACGCATCGCCGGCAGCGGACAGCGTGCCCGCATTGATCGCCGCCGATGCAAAAGCCGCCATCGTCGGGCCCAGGGGACGGCGAACAGTGGCCGTGGCTAAGGTCGTTACCGGGCCGGGAACGACCTCCCTGAGAAAGGGCGAGATTATCGAGGCCGTCACGTTGCCGAAGCGTCCGCCGAGGTCGGGCGATGCCTACCTGCGCTTCATCCCGCGGACCGAAATGGACATCGCGGTCGTCGGCGCCGGCGTCAGCCTGACGCTGAGCCCCTCAGGGGTCATCAAAAAGGCCCGCGTCACTCTGGGAGCGGTGGCACCAACCGTGGTCCTGGTGACCGCTGCCGCCCGGGCAATAACGGGAACCAAGCTTGATGACGCCGCGCTCGAAAAGCTGGCCGCGGCATGCGAAGCCGCATGCAAACCAATTGACGACATGCGCGGCACCATCGAATTCAGAACCGAGGTGGCGGGCGTGCTTGCGAGACGTGCCGCGAAGATCGCCTATCAGCGCGCAGGAGGTAAATGATGTCTGCACTTCTCGTATCGACCACCATCAACGGCGACTCAGTGGAGTTCGTCTGTCAACCGGGTGAAACATTGCTCGATGTGCTACGCGATCGGCTCGGTCTAACGGGTTCGAAGGAAGGCTGCGGCACCGGCGATTGCGGCGCCTGCAGTGTCACGCTCGACGGGCGGCTGGTTTGTTCGTGCCTCGTTCTCGGTGCAGAAGCCGAAGATCGCGAAGTCACAACGATCGAGGGTCTCGCCGACGGCGAGAAGCTCCATCCGCTGCAGTCCAAGTTCATCGAGCATGCGGCCCTGCAATGCGGTATCTGCACGCCCGGTTTCCTGATTGCCGCCAAGGCCCTGCTCGACCGTAATCCCAGCCCTACCGACGAGGAGATCCGCTATGCACTGGCCGGGAACCTCTGTCGCTGCACGGGCTACGACAAGATTGTTCGAGCGGTGAAGGCCGCGGCGACGGAAGTTAGAAGGGCGGGTCGTTAGGCCTACTACCCGGTCCAGTAAAAGAATATGTGAGGAGAACATTCAAAGTGGCATACGACACCAGCTATACCAACCAGGAATTCAAAGTCGTCGGCACCCGGCCATTGCGACCGGATGGCCTCGACAAGGTTACCGGCCGTGCCCGGTACGGCGCTGATGCCTCTGCGCCCGGCCAACTGGTCGGCCTCATTCTGCGCTCGCCGCACGCGCACGCGCAGATCAAGAACATCGACACCTCGAGAGCCGAGAAGCTCCAAGGCGTGAAGGCGGTCATCACCAGCGCCGACCTGCCGGATCTGACCAATGGCGATCGCTCCATGCTCGACATCCTCGAGAATTGTATGGCGCGCGGGCGGGCGCTTTACGATGGGCATGCTGTCGCGGCGGTCGCGGCCATCGATGCCGAGACGGCGCGCAAAGCGCTGAAACTCATCAAGGTAACCTACAAAAAGCTGCCGCACGTCACGGACGTCGACGAGGCGGTAAAACCGGATGCCCCGATCGTGCAACCCTATGTGCGAACGGGGGGCGTCCAGCCGCCGCCCACCAAGGCGTCGAACATCTCGCAGATCTCTACGTTCGGACACGGCGACGTCGATGCAGGCTTCGCGCAAGCCGACATCATCGTGGAAGAAAGCTACAAGACCGAGCAAACCCACCAGGGCTACATCGAGCCGCATGCCTGTCTTGCGAGCGTCGGTCCGGATGGTAAGGGGGAGCTATGGGTCACCACCCAGGGCCACTTCACCTTCCGCAACCAGTGCGCTGCGCTACTCGGCATGGAAGTCGCCAAGCTCAAGGTGACCTCCTCGGAGATCGGCGGTGGGTTCGGTGGCAAGACCCACGTATGGATGGAGCCGGTCGCGCTGGCGTTGTCGCGCAAGGCCAATCGACCGGTGAAAGTCGTCATGTCCCGCGAAGAGGTGTTCCGCGCCAGTGGTCCCACCTCCTCGACCTCGGTGGACGTGAAGATCGGCGCGAAGAACAACGGCACCATCACCGCGGCTACGGCGACGCTTCGCTATCAGACCGGCGCCTTTCCGGGCATCTGGGGCATGCTCGGGGCGATGACCTCGTGGGCCTGTTACGACCTCAAGAACGTGAAGTCCGTGGGCTACGACGTGCTGGTAAACCGACCGAAAGTGGCCGCGTATCGCGCACCGTCGGCGCCAATGGCCGCGTTTGCCGTTGAAAGCACCATTGACCTCGTGGCTGCGAAGATCGGCATGGATCCGGTCGATTTCCGGATCAAGAATGCCGCTAAGAAAGGAACCAAGGCTTCCTACGGCCCGACCTGCGGCCCCATCGGCATCGGCCCGACCCTCGAGGCAGTGAAGAACCATCCGCACATGAGGGCCAGACTCGGCAAGAATCAGGGCCGCGGCATGGCCTGCGGCTTCTGGTTCAACTTCGGCGGCCAGACCTGTACCGACCTGAACATCGGCATCGACGGCACGGTCAACCTGACCGTAGGCACCGTCGACGTCGGCGGTTCCCGGGCATCCCTGTCGCTCATTGCCGCCGAAGAGTTGGGAATTCCTTACGAGCGGATCAAGTGCAATGTCGCAGACACAGACTCCCTGGGTCACAACGACACGACAGAAGGCAGCCGCGGCACGTTCTCCTCGGGCATGGCGACGATCTTCGCCGCGCGCGACGCCATCGACGTGCTGCGTGATCGTGCAGCGCAAACCTGGGAGATCGACGTGAAGGACGTCGAATGGAAAGGCGGACAAGCGGTCGCCAAGGGCGTGCGTCACAGCAATCTGGGAACGCTCACCCTGGAAGAGCTCGCGGCCGCATCGCCGAACACCGGCGGCCCGATTGCCGGACACAACGAAGTGGTCGCCGACGGTGCCGGGGTCTCCTTCGCCAGCCATATCTGCGATGTCGAAGTGGATCCGGAGACCGGTGCGACGAAAATATTGCGCTATACGGTGGTCCAGGACGCCGGCAAGGCCATTCACCCCGACTACGTGGAAGGCCAGTTCCAGGGCGCCGCAGCGCAAGGCATCGGTTGGGCGCTGAACGAGGAGTACGTGTACGGCAAGGACGGCCGGTTGCAGAACCCGGGCTTTCTCGACTATCGAATTCCGGTCTGCTCCGACCTGCCGTACATCGACACCGAGATCCTCGAGATTCCGAACCCGAATCACCCATACGGGGTCCGGGGAGTGGGGGAAACATCGATCGTGCCGCCATTGGCCGCCATCGGAACAGCGGTGTCGAACGCCGTCGGCGTACGCCTGACGCACGTGCCGATGTCACCGCCGAGGATTCTCAAAGCGCTCAAGAATGGACAGTCAGACGCCGCCTCCGGCTGATGATCGTCTGATGTTAGTCCGGTGTTAGTCCGGTGCTAGAAGTACAGCTCTCGGGATCGCTGCGGGACGCCGCCGGAGGCGCGGCCTCCATTTCAATGGAAGCAAGCACGATCCGGGAGCTGCTCCGCAAGCTCGTCGAGCGCCATCCGCGCATGCAAAGCCGGATCGACGAAGGGGTGGCCGTGTCCATCAACGGAGAGATCTTTCGGGACAATTGGGGCGAGCCCATCCCGAATGGTGCGGAGATCTTCCTGTTGCCACGAATTCCGGGCGGGTAGCTCGAAGATGACCACAATTGCCGACAAAGCAAACGCCTTCTCAGCGCTGCACGTGCCCGGCGAGCCGTTCGTGATCCCCAATCCCTGGGATGCGGGAACCGCGCGCATGCTCGCCGGCATCGGGTTCGAGGCGCTTGCCACTACCAGCGCCGGGTTTGCGTACACCCTGGGCCTGAACGACGGCCACATCACCCGGGATCAGGCGCTCGAGCACTCCCGCGATATCGCCGCGGCGGTGGACGTACCCATCTCCGCCGACCTGGAGAACGGTTTTGCGGAGGCCCCCGATGCGGTAGCCGAAACCTATCGGTTGGCCGCCGCAACCGGCATCGTCGGAGCCTCCATCGAAGATTCCACCGGCAACCCGGAACAACCGATCTACGACTTCGAACTTGCCGTCAGGCGAGTCGAGGCGGCGGTCGCCGCGGTTCGGGGCGCCGAATTCGATTTCACGCTGACCGCCCGCAGCGAGAATTTCCTGCATGGCCGCGCGGACCTCGACGACACCATCGCCCGCCTCCAGGCCTTCGAGGCGGCAGGCGCGGATGTTCTGTACGCGCCTGGGCTTCCAGATCTGGATGCCGTCGCCACGGTCTGTGCGGCCGTCACCCGGCCGGTCAACGTGCTCGTGGTTGGCGCACTGGCGCAGCACTCCGTCTCAGACTTCGCCAGCGCCGGCGCGGCACGTTTGAGCCTCGGTTCGGTGCTCGCGCGGCACGTGCTCGGTCATCTGTTCACCGCGGCGAGCGAAATTCAAGACCAGGGGACCTTTTCGTTGGCCTCGGTCATGGGCGGCCGGGACCAAATCGACCGCTTCATGTGCTGAGCGTCCTGTTCCGCAACGATGACTTTCTAGCGCTGGACAAACCCAGCGGCGTTTCGCTGTTCGCGGACCGCGCGGGTGATGCCAACCTGTGGGATGAGCTCAAAGACCAACTGGCGCAAGAGCAGCAGACGCCACGGAGCGTGCACCGACTCGACAAAGGCACCAGCGGAGTTCTATTGGTGGCACTCACCCGCTCCGCCCAGGGGGAACTGAATCGCGCGTTCAATCCCGGCACCGATGGGCGGAGTATCCGCAAGTTCTACCTCGCCCGGGCCACAGGCGATTTCGACCTGTCCGGAACGGGCGATATAGATCTACCACTGCGCAAGGGTCGCAAGAGCCGCTACCGGATCGCGGGACCCCGCGAAGCCATCCATCGCGAAGGAGACGCCTGGTGTCTCCGCGGCGCCGCCGAAGCGGGCTACCAGAGCCACACCCGGGTTCGTCGGCTCAGCTCGATGGGCGCGGATACGCTGCTGGTCCTCGCGCCGAAAACCGGCCGAACCCACCAGCTACGCGTCCACCTGGCCTGGATCGGTCACCCGATTCGCGGAGACCAACTCTACGGTCGGCCCGATGCCGACTCCCAACGCTGGCCGCGTCTGGCCCTGCATTGCCATCGCGTGGTGTTCGAATTCGCGCAGACTCGCTACAGCATCGTCGCCCCGGTGCCGGAGAGCTTCAGGAACGCTTCCGATTGACCCAACCGCGCACCGCCGCAAACCCCGCCGCCGCAGCCGCCGGATGGCGCGTCACGGCAAAGGCGACCGCACCCACCGCAAGCCCTGCAACCCAACCCAGCAACTGGGGACTCTGGGCGTGCCCGGTGCTGGCGCGACTGACCGTATGCTCGCAATTGTTGGTTAGCAGGCTGTAGCCCCGTCCTTGCGACACGCACTGCGCATGGCGTAATGCTCGCTCCCGACGCGCCCGGTCCTGAGATGTCACGTGCAGGCGCTGCCCGTTGCGGAATTCGTGCTCGGTGCTGATGTGCTCGCCGCGAAACGGCGTGTTGTGCAGCACGCGGCCATCGCCCAGCGCGATGCCCTTGTGCATTACGAAGCCTTTGCGTCGTGAGACGATGTCGCCTGGCAGGTAGCTGCTCATCTGGCAATCCAAATCAATTCAACGAACCGTGTGCCTGTAGGATATGCACAAAGCATTCCATTAATACATAGTTGATTTCATTGAACTATTTCTGTCGGTCATCGGTCAATTCGACCACGTATTGGCGAAATCAGCGACTCACGTTGAGCATGAACCGAACCGTCGCAGCCAACTCTTCGTCGCTGCACTGCATGCACAACCCGCGTGGCGGCATGCCGGGCGGAATGCCCTGAATCGTGCTCTGGATCAGCACCTCTTCGCCTTTCGATGCGCGGTGCCCAGGCCGCAACATCGCCCATCCGCGGTGCACCCGCGGCGCCTGAGGCATGACACGAAAAGCAGAATCGCTGATAGGTCAGCTGGCCCGGTAGCTTCTTGGGCGCGACGCGTGGTTGCTGCGGACCGCCGACGCTCCCGTCACCACAGCCCACCAGCAATACCGAGCAAGCGAGCGTCCATATCAGCTTCAAACCGAGGTCTCCTTAGTTCTGATTTCGAATTGATCGGCATCGCGCCACGCCGGAAACGCTTCACGATGATCGCGCAGAACGCCGGGATCGAGGCTCACGGCCGCCACTTGCTCCTGGTCACCAAGCTCGATGAGCGTGCTTCCAGCAAAATCGTAAACCGCGCTGTCACCGGCGTAGCCGACCTGGTTGCCATCGACGCCGATACGGTTGACGCCCACCGAGTAGCTCAGGTTTTCAATCGCGCGCGCCTTCAGTAGCGTCTGCCAGGCCACACGCCGGGCCGCTGGCCAATTGGCGACACACAACAACACGTCGTAGTCGTCGGCATTGCGCAGCCACACGGGGAAGCGCAAGTCGTAACAGACCAGCGGCAGAATCCGCCAGCCGTCGAATTCCAGTACCCCTCGTTCCTGTCCTTCGTCGTAGTGCAGATGTTCATCGGCCATGCGAAACAGATGGCGCTTGTCGTAATGCGCGATCGAGCCGTCCGGCCGGGCCCAGATGAAGCGATTGTAATAGGCGTCCTGGTCTTCGATCACCAGGCTGCCACACAGCACCTGGCCACGCGCCGCGGCGCGCTCGCGCAGCCAAGTCACCGTGGGACCGTCCATCGGTTCCGCCACTTCCTGCGACGCCATGGTGAAGCCAGTGGAGAACATCTCGGGCAGCACCAGCACGTCGGATTCGCTCGACACGCCGTCGAACAACCCATCGAACAAGGCACGATTGGCGGCCGGATCGTGCCAGTGGGTTGCACACTGGAACAAACTCAACGTCAGAGCTTGCACAGAATCTCCGCCGCCTGCGCAAGCGTGGCATCGTCCTTGGCGAAGCAGAAACGCAACACCTTGAGCTCTCCCTGTTCCTCCGGACGTTGATAGAACACAGAGATGGGAATGGAGGCGACGCCGGACTCGATGGTCAGCCGGCGGGATAGCTCGACATCAGATTCGTTACTGATCGCGCGGTAGTCGAGCAACTGAAAATAGGTTCCGCCGCTCGGCCGGATGCCGAACCTGGAGCCTCCCAGCAGATTGCAGAACAGGTCCCGTTTGCGCTGGTAGAAATCCGGAAGTTCCAGCACGTGCTGCGGGTTCGTTGCCATGTAGTCGGCAAGCCCATGCTGAATCGGCGTGTTCGACACGAAGTTCACATACTGATGTACCTTGCGGAACTCGCTCATCAAGTCCTGGGGCGCTACACAGTAGCCCATCTTCCAGCCGGTGGTGTGATAGGTCTTGCCGAATGACGACACCACCAGGCTGCGCCGGAACAGGTCCGGGTAGCGCAGCAGGCTCTGGTGCTGCATGCCATCGAAGATAATGTGCTCATACACTTCGTCCGCCAGCAGGTAGATCTCCCGATCACCCAGCACCGTGCGCAGCGCTTCGATGTCAGCGTCCGTCCAGACACCGCCCGTGGGGTTGTGCGGCGTGTTGATGATGATCATCCGGGTCTTGTCGCTGATCAGATCCGCGACCCGATCCCAATCCGGAGTGAACGCGGGGCTGAGCAATGGCACGTGGTGGGTAGTTCCACCGCAGAGATCCACCGCCGGTTGATACGAGTCGTACACCGGATCGAAGACAATGACTTCATCGCCTTGGTGAACCAGTGCGGTGATCGCACAGAACAGCGCCACCGTCGCGCCCGAGGTGACCGTCACCTCGGACTCTGCGTCATCCTCGCAGCCGTAGAGCGTGGCCACTTTCGCCCCGATCTGTTCGCGCAATTGCGGCACTCCCGGCATCGGCGCGTATTGATTGAAGCCGTGGTTCAGGTAATAGGTGACACGCTCGAGCAATTCCGGCGGCCCATCGAAATCCGGATACCCCTGGGAAAGGTTGATCGCACCGTGGTCCGCCGCCAGCCTGGACATGACGGTGAAGATGGTCGTGCCCACATCGGGCAGTTTGCTGGTCAACGGCATCGCACGCATTTTCCTCGATTGACGGCCCTTACACAATATC
>PVMK01124960.1_pt1 | contig 41912 bp, 27 predicted proteins | sample 1853481 | NCBI WGS metagenome assembly PVMK01 (sample SAMN08533507, study PRJNA380276) | Marine sediment metagenome, whole genome shotgun sequencing project.
CAATGTTAGATAGGTCTATCATCTCGCCATCGCCACGTGAGACCAGAACTTGTCCCGCGTTGAAGTAGCTCGCAGAATAGCTAAAATCTCGCGTCTTTTCAGGCACGATAACGAGAGCCGATATTAGAACATCCACTTGATGTGTACCTAAGGCAGCATAAAGGCCATCATAACCGAAGTAGGTAAACTCGGCCGCCAGGCCAAGCTCGTTGACCAAGGCATTGCTCAATTCAACATCCAATCCCCAAAGATTTTGGCCATCGGTTACTTCAAATGGCGGATAGGTAGGGTCCAAGCCGATTCTCAAGACACCTGCTGATTCTATTATTTCCCATGTGTTTTCTTCACTTGCACACGCATTTACCAGGAGGACTAGTAAAAATAGGAGTGATAAGTATATTGTTCGATTTGGCTGAAACGGGAAACGAAACTGGATCCGCAACTCTCTTGTTTTCGCGTAGTGATAATGGGTAATCACAATCATATTTCCAAAAGGGCGCGAAGTCGTCAAGAGCCGGAGAACTCCCTAAGAGCCTCGTAAATCGGCTTGGTGACAAATTCCGGTGTCACCAGTGTGTAGTAGTCCATATAGCTCTTGGTAGGCGCTGGAAATCGAAATGCCCATATTGCCATCGACTCTACCCAAGGCCAGTTTTCTTCGGCCAGAGCGAGGGCCTCTGAAGTATATAGGATCCGCTGCGCCGGCTTGACCGCCATCGTCCATCGTGGATGATCATTCCACCCGGTTTCTGTTATAAAAATCTTTTTATCGCCATCTAAGTTTTCCACCATTACTTCACGAGTCAGTTCGATTCTTCGGAAATTCAACATATTTTCACTTGGTTCGCTATCGGGAGGGAAAGCAAGGCCATAGGCATGAACAGCCAGTCCATCAAAGTAACTAATCGCACCATGATCATACATCTCGTTTAGGTACTCAAGATCATTAAGTCCCCATGGGGAACCGGCCGGCTCCAATGTTGGGGCAAGTGCACCAGCCAATACCTGGGTAGTAGGACTGACCTCTTTTATGGCCGGATAAACGACCTTTAGTAGATCGACATATTCTTTCGCAGAGGTTGTTCTGTACCCCCATTCGTAACTCAGATTTGGTTCATTCCAGATAATTATATGAGTAACTGTATCTTGATATCTTTCTGCAAAGGCTGCAGCAAAATTCGCAAAATCTTCATATCCCGTTGCATCCAGATAATTGATGGAGCTATCTTTGGGCCGAGCCCACTCTGGTGTTAACCCTAGGCGAGCAATCACTTTGAGTCCCTGAGCGGTTGCATGCTCAACAATTAAATCGGGATGATCCCAGGCAATGCCTCCCCCTTCTGCATGATAATATGCCCAGGGAAAAAACTCTACGATCCACGATGCACCCATTTCTCTTACCATTTCAAGCGAGCGTTTTATCTTCCATGGTTCAACTTCATCGGTTAGACGAGTATGCACTCCAAGTATTGGGTGCTGGGTCTCCACCTGCTGTTGCGGGCCGGGAACAATAAGCGGTGGTTCGGGTTTCAACAAGGTGAACAAGAGGGCAAAGATAAGAATTCGTCCGCCGTTACGGTACGAGGTCATGGTCCGGGTCGAGCTAATCAAAGAGATAAAATTCAGCATGGGCCTTTGCTATTAGGAAAAGTTGCGCTGGGGTAGCTGGGCAGATTATATCAGTTAGCCAATGCCGTCTGCATATCCGCAAAATAGTAATCGGCCCACCATTCTAAGTGTGAGTAAATTGCGTCAATACCTACTTGATGATCCGTCTGACGATCGGGTAAGGATTTCGGAGGTAGATTTAGCTCGGTACCTTCTAGCCGACATAGAAGTTCGTTGCGGAGTCTGATATTTAGCAGTTTATTTTGTAAATCATGTACTAACATAGCAATATCAGAGTCTGAGGTTGTTATATATGCATGTGGTAAATCGACAAGCTGTATATTTGAAGGAAGTCTGCCCAGATCGCGGTAAATGCGCCATTTCTCCGGTCCAAGATTTGCTATTGGGTCCGAACCCCAGGCATGAATCAAATTTTTCAGGTAATAATCGGCCGGCGTTTCATATGTAAGCATAAGTCTAAGCTGAGTTGGGGTTATGACTTCAATATGACGATATTCTTCGCCAACACGATCAGCAACCTCAGACCAATTTACACTCAATATTTGTTCGGACAGGCTCAGCGTTGCAGATACGGACATCACCAGAAGAAGGCGAGTCTCAAATTCGTATATTGCCACGAGAGAATCGATTAATGGTGGCGGTTCAATACTTTCACTATTTGACCATTGCTCAACAGCCTGTGAGTCAATTTCTGACTGAATACGCTCTGAGGCCCAGGCAAATATTTCTGGGCTTGACATTTCTTTTTCGAGAAGTGGTCCATTTAGCTGTCTTACAAGACTATTTAGATTTCGGTTGATCTCATTGATTTCCTTCTCAGAAAGCAACATTGGTGCCAGGCAAGCAGAGGCCTGGAGAGCCATTTTTGTATAGCGTGCCTCTTTCTCAATTGGAGAGAGCCGGATGCCATCCGGCAAACTTTCTACGCCGGCAAGTAATTGTGCGTGCGTTGTTAAGTGCTCAGCCAATAGTGGATTAAGAAATAAATGTCGACTTAATAAAAGAGGGTTGGCCACGACAGGTGAATGTCTTAGCAGCCAAGAATGTCTTAACCAAACGGGTCGTAAGGCCTGACGAAATCTGTGAAGGTCAACTTCATCCTCCAAGATAACCAAGATATTTATATCTGACATATCTTGCTGGTAAGTGCCATCAGCCAAACTACCATATAAATAGACTGATAACAGTTTCTCGCCAAACGCTTCCGTTAGCGCCTCACAGACGTCATCGATAGCATTCTGAACAGCTCCACGCGACATGAATCTGATTATACACCCAGGTAAAGGCCATGGCTAATGGTGCGGAGAGACCATCGCTAGGTATAATTAGTCAATATTGGAGAGACGAGTATGCGAATATTTGTGACCGGAGCAACTGGATTTGCAGGATCTCATTTGGTTGATTTGCTGATTAGCCAAGATCATCGTGTTTTCGGCTTAGTTCATTCAGGGACTGGACATCTTCCCCTTCCAAGCAATGAGGCCATCAGCGAGGTGGCCGGCGATCTGTTAGATCAAGGATCTATCAAGAATGCTCTCGACATCGCTAAACCAGAGCTGGTTTTTCATTTGGCGGGACAGGCTTCACCAAGGATAAGCTGGTCAGAACCGCAAAACACATTTGATGTTAATACTTTGGGTGTTGTTAACTTGCTACAGGCGATAGAAGCGTATGGACGACCCCAAACCGTAATTGTCACAAGCGCCGATATGTACAGTGATGTTCAACCAGCTCAATTGCCTATCACGGAGCAGACGTGTCCCAGCCCGATTCATCCTTATGGCATAAGTAAGTTGGCTGCAGGACAATTGGTTGGTGCCTACTGGCGACAGTATAACCTTCCAGTGATTGAAGCCAGACCATTTAACCATATCGGTCCTCGACAGAATCTGGGTTTCGTCGTTCCTGATTTTGCTAGCCAGCTGGGGGCGATAAGCAATGGCAACGGAAAATCTGAGATCATCGTTGGAAATCTTGATGTTTTTAGGGATTTTACTGATGTGCGTGATGTCGTCCGGGCCTATTTTGAGCTGGCCGTGAGAGGAATACCTGGTGAGTCATATCTTATATGCTCAGGTCAAGCAATCGCTATCCGAGAACTGTTAGATACGCTTATAAAGTTATCGGGATTAAATGTTAAGGTCCGTCAGAATTCTGCACAGTCTAGACCGACGGAAATCATTAACCTACTGGGAAGTTATGAAAAAATAAATCGCGAGACCGGCTGGTTGCCAGAAATCTCCCTTGAAACTTCTTTGTCTGATGCTCTTGAAGATTGGTTAGGGCGACAAGCCTGATGACTAAATCAAAGGAACGTCTTGATAAGTTGCTAGTTGAAAAAGGATTAGTGAATACTCGATCCAAAAGTCAAAGAATGATCATGGCCGGTGAAGTATTGGTATCAGGCGTTAAAGCCGTGAAACCAGGTACGATTGTAAGGCGCGATGCTAAGATCGAGCTTATCCCTCGAAAGACGTATGTCAGCAGGGGGGGGTACAAATTGGCTGGTGCCCTCGACATTTTTCCCATAAACATCGCTGGTAAGATATGTGCCGATGTTGGCGCCTGCACCGGCGGCTTCACAGATGTATTGCTGAAAAAAAACGCAATTCGCGTTTACGCCATCGATGTGGGTTATGGACAGTTGGACTGGAATCTTCGACAAGATGATCGGGTCGTAATCTTGGAACGCACGAATGCGAGATATCTTGAAGCACTGCCTGAGACAGTGGATGTTGTTTCTGTTGATGTTTCCTTTATCTCGTTAAAAAAAATATTGCCGGCCGTGAAAAAATGGATCGCACCAGACGGAGATATCATAATTCTGATCAAGCCCCAGTTTGAGGCCGGCCGTCACTCGGTCGGGAAGGGGGGCATTGTTCGAGATCCGCTAGTCCATCAATCTGTTCTTCTGGAAATATTGCATTGGTGTCGCAACAACGATTTGATGCCATATGGCCTAATCGAATCACCGATAACCGGTAGTGAAGGGAATCGAGAATTTTTGGCTTGGCTAAGAATTGGGGCTCAATCCTCATTTGATGTTGAAGTAGAAATCCAATCATTGTTGAATTGAGTAACGCTAAACTAAACGCATTGCAACGATTAGTTAAGTCTTTAGTCCGATGCGCTGAAACGGGTGGTGTTTGGCGGTTCCAACGACTGAGGGCCAGTACCGCTGCTTTCGCCCGCGGGCAGCCATACCGTGAAAGATGCTCCCTCACCGAGTTTACTCGATACTTCGATGTTACCTTCGTGCCGGTCGATTATTTCCTTACAAATAGCCAACCCAAGTCCTGTTCCCGGAGCACCACTCGAGCGAGCCGCTTCGCCGCGATAAAAACGGTCGAATAAATGGGGTAAATCTTCTGCGTTAATTCCTGGCCCTGAATCCTTGATCTTCACCCAAATAGCTGGACGTTCTTCCATCGACCCTTCGCCAGCCAATAACATGATCTGGCCCCCTCGTGGGGTATAGTTTAAGGCATTAACGACCAAATTTGTTAGCACCTGTTCAAGTTGATTCATATCGGCGATCGCTGCAGGTAAACTTGCCGGAATCTTAGTGTCAATGTCAATTTGTTTGGTAACAGCTCGGGTTGCGCAGCTCGCAATTACATCGCCTACGGCTAATTCAACGCTAACAGGCTCATACTGAGAAGGAATAGTTCCGGCTTCGAGCTTTGAAAGATCTAGTAGATCTTCAATGATAGTCGCTAATCTATCTGACTCTCGATCAAGGACATTTAAATAACCGTCACGTTTCTCAGGCCGGCCGCGACGAATCAGCATCAAGTAGGTTTTTATGGTTGTTAGCGGTGTCTTCAATTCATGTGATACGCTCGATATGATGTTGGACTTGACTCTATCTACTTCCTTTAACTTGCTAATATCAGACTGAACACCAACAAAGCCGGATAATTGACCGGAATCAGAGTGAATGGGTTCGACGATGAGACTGACGTCGCAATCGCTGCCATCTTTTCTCCGAAGCAGCATTTCACCGCCCCATTCACTGCCCGTGTAAATGGACGTCCACATTTCTCGATATGCTTCGGGCGATCCATCTTCCGTGTGCCACAAGTCGAGTGTCTGACCTTGGAGGTCTTCGGAAGCATAGCCGGATTGTTGGGCCATAGCCTGATTGGCATACAATATCGTTCCTGCCGGATCGGTAAAGAAGATTCCTTCACCTGCGCTATCTAAAATCGCTTGAGTACGGTCTTTTTCCGCACGCAATTCATCTGTTCTATTAGCGACCTCCTGGGCTAGACTATCTGCATGTTCCTGCAACGTCTCATAAAGATTGATGTTTTCGATGACGGGCGCTAGCTGATTGGCCAAAGACTGGAGTAAGTCGATATCATGTTGCGGATAAAAATCGTCTGGGTCGCGTCGACCAAACAGCCAAATGCCTATGTTTTCTTCGCGAGTTACTAGAGGTATACCAAGCCGAATCCAACCGAGACGATCACTATCAACATCATCGGATGGCAAGTAAGCTGCAGGATTCTCCAGCACATGATCCAGCTGGCTCTTATTCTTTGGAATCAAATCCCAAGGCACTCGCTCCGAGTAAACAATATCGAGCTGACCATTTTTATTGAGACAAAGGGCTGATTGGCGTATGAGTAAAGCGGGTAATACGTCACTAGATAATGGCTTTATCAATGCATCACGATTGAGGGCGGTAGGTATTTGCCTGGCAAAGACGCGAAGTATGTCATCTGGCGAGTGTTGAGTACCGTAAGCTAGGCGATTCATCAGATTCTGGAGACGAGCCAGGAGAGGGGGTGTTGCCAGAACGAATACGATTGAAATCAGGAGTAAAAAGAATGTCTGGCTACTCGAAGCCTCAATCCACTGTTCTCCCAACAACAGAAAGACAATAAAGATAGTAGGATAGATCAAAATAAAACTATATAGACCTAAGAGGCGATTTGCTCTAAATTCCATCGGCCCAAGTTGTCGCTTATAAATCGCATAGGTGTATGAAATCGGTAAAAATGGAAGCGAAATAAAGGCGATGCTCAGGGCCAAAGTCCCGGGCACTGCAATCCCAGTTATTTGTGGTAGCAGGACTAACAAGATACCAGGCCCAAAGGAAAAGGCTAATCCGGCCAACATAAGACGAGAAGAATTACGATCAGCAACTGGCATAGATCGCATCAAAGAGCGAAAGATAAGTATGGCTATACTAACAATTATGGCCAAACCAAGGACAGGGTTGGAAGTAGCAACTGGCACAATTGTCTGTGACAGCTCTAGCGTGGCCAAACCCATGGCAATTATTAGAAAAACAGGAAGAAGTCGCTGTTTTCTGTCGCTAATTATTGGGCTGGGAACTAATAGATGTAAATACAATACAATGGGGATCAATATCCAGGACAAGTAAATTGCGAATGCATGAGAGCCCCCAATTTGCCAATTAGCGATCGGACCAATTACCACCCACAGTCCGGTCAAATACATAAAGGCGATCAACAATCTCCAGCGACGATCGCGGGGCCTCAAAAACAATGATACCGCTGTCCCGGTCAGCCAAAACGGAAAAAACCATAATGTGGCAACAAGTCGACGAAGACGATCCTCAACAGTCAGCTCTGGCATTTGAAATTCTACAGTCCGCTCATCGATCGTAATTACATTTTTTACGGTATCCCCTGGAGCGAATCCAGCAAAGGGTATGACAAACCTATCTCTCTCATAGGCTTCGTAGGTAAGATCGCCAATCTGAATCAGTATCTCTTCTATTTCAATCTCTGGTATTGTAGAGTCGTTGACCTGCCAACCTTGTTCTATAGAAGTAATGGCAATTCCGGGGTATGGCGTCAGGGCAATATAAAGGAAAGTGAAATAAACATAGATCAGAAAGACAGCCCCTGATAGAACCAGTAATGGCCGATCTGATTTTCTCTGATTCGTACTGCTAGTGTATTCCATGACCCTGCACCAAAAGCATCTATTTTCCCTAGCTTAGCATTGTACTAGTAAGGATGTTAGTGGCACAATGCTACTCTGCTCCTATAGTCCTCTTAATTAAATCTTGTTTTTGAGCGTTGCGGAGGCAAAAAGAGTGTCTCGCGCATGCCTACTCCCTATTCCGATTGATAAGGGAGTAGGCATACGCGATTAGTCTGCTTCAAATTCGTTCTTAAGAACTATGGATTTGAGGAAAGGAGATCTGATAAGGCAAGTTCCACACCGCTAGCTCGCAATAGAGCAAGTAACGAATTCGCGTAGGCGTCAAAAATCTCTTCTAAGGGTGTGGGATTGGGAAGCACCAAACTGTCCAGAGTCTGCAGTGACAAGCGAAACCGCTGGGCTAATTGATAGACACAATAGCTAACTGCGCCTGAAGTAATCAATATCTGTTGAGCCTCGCTTAGGACTGACGCGACAGTAACCTCAGGCAATAGACTCTCAAAGCGCTCTTTATTTTCATGGGGAGCAGTTCTGGCATACAAAATAAGTAGATTGTTTCGACCTTGAAGCCAATCTGCGTTAGCAGGAATAGCTAATGCGTCTTCAAGATCATCTTCTAGCTGGATAATCTCACCGATGATAACCCCCAGATTAAAGAGACCATCGTCAATTAGGTCATTCCCCCCACCAGCTATAGAACCTAATTTCAGAGTCGCTGCATAAAAGGGTGTACTCTTTGCCTTGACAACCTTCCAATACTCCTCTTCGCTAGCTAAATTTTGTATGTCTAGATGTTGACCGAATGCTGTCGCAAGAGCAGCATCACCTAAAGTATTTCTAAGTCTGTTCTTGTCTCTGACTTTAATAGGAACGAATTCTAAGAGGCCGAAAGCGGCAGCTTGCAAAGCCAGGGCCATGTTTGACGCGGCTCCCGGACCCAGAGTACGGTGCGCGCCGCGAGGATCATCGTCAAGTATATCGTCTGTTAGGATAATACTAACTTGAAGACAAGCAACGGACGCTGCAATAGCAAGTGCATGCGTTCTCCGCCCACCAACACTCAAACACGCCCGGATTGGCAACTCCCAATCCGGGCGTGGCAATTCTCCTGCTTTGACAAATACTTCCAATAGTTCAGGCCATTGTCTTATTTCAGGAATTTGCCTGACAAGAGCCTGAATCTCCTGAAATATATCTAGATCTTCAGTTTTGCTTTGAATAAAGTCACCTCTCTAAAATGGAAGCAACTTATGAAATAGCTAATATAGGATTCTGCCACCGGGAGCCAGAGGAGGTAGCGATCATGGTTAGATCAACTTGCCGATTCCTCCTGAATCGACGACAATTTAATCACCTTGCCCAGCCTGACCAGCTGCCCAGCGGCGTGGGTCCTCCCCCTTTTGCATCTGAAATAACTTGTGGGTCTTCCACCTCCGTCAGCTTGATTAAGGCCTCGAAAAATCGGCTTTCATCATTTTCTGATTTTAAGGCATGCGTGAATGTAGTGATGTTGATCTGCTCGTTCATTCGTATACTCCTCTTTCCAAAAGGTACTTCGATACTAAATGTTTTGAACGATGCACTGTGCTCGTAGAGTCACAATGCAGCCCAAACGATAAATTAATGAAAACAATGGATCAATGATATGTGTGGGCCGATCGAGACTTTACTTACCGGTGCTTGCAGAACAAAAGCCAGCGTTCGAGACACTTATTCAATTGTTAAGTTAGCGCCATATGGTACGCAAGTACTAATTTCTGCAGGATATTAACCTGTTCGCGGGCGAAAGTCAATAGTTATGTATATCTGCTAACGCTAGTCAGCCTGGTTGCGATCCTGAGTAATTATGCCGGTAATTCACCTTGTCTGATATACTTACAGCCATGAATCAGGAGAGAATTCGAAACTTTTGCATTATTGCCCATATAGATCATGGAAAGTCCACCTTGGCCGATCGATTGTTGCAATTGACCGGTACCATCTCAGACCGGGAAATGCAGGAACAGGTATTAGACGACATGGAGCTGGAGCGTGAAAAAGGGGTTACGATAAAAGCCTCGGCCGTACGGATGGAATATGTCGGAATTGATGGGCTGAATTACCAGATGAACCTTATTGATACACCAGGCCACGTAGATTTCACATATGAGGTCAGCAGAGCGCTGCAAAGTTGTGAAGGGGCTATTCTTATTGTTGATGCCACCCAGGGTATCGAAGCTCAGACCCTGGCCAATTTATATATGGCACTTGAATCTGACCTAGAAATCGTCCCCGTGATTAATAAGATTGACTTGCCTGCGGCTATGCCGGATGTTGTGGCTGAGGATATTGAGCAGCTTATTGGAATCCCGGCCGAGGAAGTGATCTCTATCAGTGCCAAAACTGGTGAAAATGTTGTTCGCGTCTTAGAGGCGGCTGTAGACAAAGTACCCGCTCCTACTGGTGATTCTGGCGCTCCGATGCGCGCCCTCGTATTCGACTCACACTACGATTCTTACAAGGGTGTCATCGCTTATGTCCGCGTATTTGAAGGGAAAATTTCAGATGGAGATTGGATTCAGGTCATGTCAAATCAAGTAACGGCCGAGCCACTGGAAATCGGTGTGTTTCGACCGGGAATGGTACCCAAATCAAACTTATTTGCCGGCGAAGTAGGCTATATTGCAACCGGTCTGAAGTCGGTTAGGGAATGTCGGGTAGGTGATACCATTACCTTGCTAGACCACCCGGCATCGGAACCTCTGCCCGGTTACCAAGCGGCTAAGCCAATGGTTTTTGCCGGTTTGTATCCAACACAGGGAGAAGACTATCATCTCCTCAAAGAAGCATTAGAAAAACTGCAACTTAACGATGCTGCGCTGGTATTTGAGCCAGAAGTATCCAATGCTCTTAGCTTTGGCTTTCGCTGTGGATTTTTGGGTCTCTTTCACATGGATATCATCCAGGAGCGTCTGGAAAGAGAATACGATCTCGACCTGGTGATTACTGCACCGAGCGTGCGATATGAAGTTGTCAAAGCTCATACATTCGAGGTCGAACTCATCGAAAGTCCTGCTGAACTTCCGGATCCCAGTCAAATCGAAGAAATTCGGGAACCATGGATGGACGTGCAGATTTTTACGCCGGATGAATATTACGGCGTCGTTATGGAATTAGTTATGGGTAGACGGGGCGAGCTGACCGGTCAAGAGTATCCAAGCCATGGAAGAGTAATTCTTAAGTTTTCGATTCCCTTAGCGGAAATAGTTATCGATTTTTATGATCGACTAAAGAGTGCGACTCGCGGCTATGCTTCAATGGACTATGAGTTTTCCGGATACATAGCATCGGATTTGGTAAAGCTCGATATATTGGTAAATCATCAACCTGTTGACGCGCTGGCTATGATTGTGCATAGCGACGATTCTTACCATCGTGGCCAGAAGATGGTTACTGCCCTTCGCAAACTAATTCCTAGGCAGCTGTTTGAAGTGCCCATTCAGGCTGCAGTTGGCAATAAGGTTATTAGTCGGGCAAATGTCAAAGCGCTGAGAAAAGATGTCCTTGCCAAATGTTACGGGGGAGACGTTTCTAGGAAAAGAAAGTTACTGGAAAAACAGAAAAAAGGTAAAAAGCGAATGAAAATGATTGGTAATGTCGAGGTTCCACAAGAGGCGTTCATGGCTGTGTTGCAATTAGGAGACGACTAAAAGTTTCCGACAACCAAGAATCGGCGGGAAAGACATTCTAGCGATTGAATAATGAAACTGCCATTGGTATTCTCCAGCTAGATCTACATTGCTAACAAGTATGGACATTTACCGGAATATTTTTTTTCCTATACTGAGTCGAATGGATGCTGAGACGACTCATGATAGAACCATTCGGTCGTTAGAGGCCGCTCAAGACTCAGGCAAGGGACAGTGGCTACTTCAGCAAATCGCTGGCAATATCCCGTCCCGGCCGGTTAATCTCTTTGGTCTGACATTTCCTAATGAACTTGGTGTTGCTGCTGGTTTTGATAAAGATGTTCGAGTCACTTCGGGGTTATCCCAACTCGGATTTGGTCACGTGGAGGTAGGTACGCTGACCCCAAAGCCTCAGAAAGGGAATCCTCGTCCACGCATATTTAGGTTGAGGGAGGATCAGGCTCTAATCAACCACATGGGATTTCCTAATTGCGGAGTTAGCGCTGCGACCGAAAGGCTGAAAAAAGTGTCTTCCAAGAAACGCAATTTTATTGTTGGCGTCAGTCTTGGTAAGCAGAAGGAAACACCACTTGAATCCGCGGCCGATGACTATCACAAGGTGATGAAAGAAGTTTATTCAGCAGCTGATTATTTGGTTATCAATATAAGCTCTCCAAATACACCTGGGCTACGCAATTTACAATCAAGCGAACATCTCAATCGACTACTGAGACAATTATCCGCATCAAACATGGCACTTGCCCTTAGCAATAATTGTGAGCCAAAACCAATGCTACTTAAGATGGCTCCAGATCTGACTTGGTCCGAAATTGACAAGCTTCTAGAAGTTGCCTCGGAACAGTCGATTAATGGTATTATTGCGACAAATACAACCCTGCGGCGCAAGGGCCTGGAGAGCTCAATTCAATCACAAAATGGAGGACTAAGCGGATCTCCCTTGTTCGAGCGTAGCCTCGAGGTTATTTCGTATGTCGCTAAGCAATTGTCAGGATCATTAGCGGTAATTGGAGTTGGTGGAGTATCGTCTGCAGCTGATGTAGCTGCAATGCTTGCGGCCGGCGCCTCATTGGTTCAGATATATACAGGACTCGTTTACCAAGGACCGCAGTTAGCGGGTCGCATCTTACGAACCCTTTGAATAAATCCATGGGGTTGTTTTCACAGGCAGGCCGAGTCAGGTATAATTTCGTCGCAAAGTGAAAGAGGGAGTGGCCAGTAAGAACGATAGATCAGTCGTTGTATATATACTCGAACAATTCATGAAACGAATGACAGCCTGGGTTAAGGGAAGAGTCCAGGGCGTATCCTTTCGCTATAATACACAATTACAGGCTACAAGAATGGGTCTTACTGGATGGATCCGCAATGAACCCGATGGTTCTGTTTACGTTCTAGCCGAAGGTTTGGATTCAGTGCTGGAGGAATTTGTTAAATATCTGAGTCAAGGGCCTAGATCAGCCCGGGTAGATTCTTTGATCACTAACTGGTCAGAGGCGACTGGCGAATATGATGCATTCGAGATCCACTGGCTATGAGTGAACGTCGTCAACATCTTGCCTGGCTAGTATTGCTAGCAGGTTTTCTCCTATGCATAAGCCTTATCGTACTAATTCCTGTTAGTATTAATGCCGTATTACAGGGTGCAAGGCGTTCGCTCAATGTAAGTGTTCAAGCAAATCAGGGAACGGTCGGCGTAAGGCAGAATGGAGGCGAACCAGCTGCTCTTTTTGCGGGGAGTGAACCGATCGAATTAGTCCCGGGCGGGTCTGTCTTGACGAATGCTACCGATACTGCCCTTCTATTATCCTATACGCCTGATGATGAACAACTTATAGTTCGTATCCAAATTTATGGCAATACGAATTTTCAGATGGAAGAGGCAAGCACACCTCGATTCCAGAGTAGTTCCTCCACGAGACGTCTGAGATTGGTATTAGATGTTGGTAGGATGCACATGACAGTACCTCAATTTGATGGTAAACCAGTTCAAATCGAAGTAACAACCCCCCAGGGTTCTATCACTGTTAATGAACCCGGACAGTATTCAGTGTTAAGCTCAAATCTAGAAACCCAGATTGCAGTTTTACAGGGACAGGCTGAGGTAGTTGGCAATGGCGACGTTCTTGTGTTGTTAACTGACCAACGGGCGATCATCCCTACTGGTGGAGAGTTACAAGGACCCGTGGACACTGAAAGAAACCTTCTTGTGAATGGAGACTTCAGCCAACAAGTTGATGGGTGGGTTCCATTAGCGTCGAATGTCGAAATTATAGATCAGCAGCCGGTCGAACTGGCGGTAATCGAATTGGGCACGGAACCGGCAATTCGTTTTAATCGGGTCGGTATCGGTCATGCTGATGCCGGATTGAGGCAATTAATTAATCAGGATGTCACAGATTTTGACAGCATGATCCTGATGATCAGTATGATGATCAGTGAACAAAGCCTAGGTGTTTGTGGTCAGCAAGGCAGCGAATGTCCTCTTATCGTTCGAATCGAATATATAGATGAGAACAATGTAGACCAGACTTGGCAGCAAGGATTTTATGCAGTTGGAGATATAAGTTCAGAAACACCTGATGTCTGCATTGCTTGCCCACCCCCTCTAAATGAGCATCAGAGAATACCATTTGGACAGCTCGTGTTTTATGAGTCAGACAACCTGCTGAATCAGCTTGATCTGCAGGGTATATTACCTGTCCAGGTCAAGTCGATAACCTTGATATCTTCCGGACACACGTTTGACACGAACGTTATAGACGTAGCTTTGATGGCCCGCGAGTAGCCAGGATCCCGAATCTAGTCAAATCCAAGGGAACGTTCTTTAAGTGAACAATATCGTTGTCGCCCAATCACTAGATGATCGAGTACCTCGATATCAAGAATCTTGCCAGCTTTGACAATCTGTCTCGTCACTTTTATATCCTCTGAAGAAGGTGCAGGATCCCCTGATGGATGATTATGGGCCACGATCATGGCGGCGGCGTTCTCCCTAATCGCAAAACGAAAAAGCTCGCCTACTCGTACAACAGAAGTATTAAGACTGCCAACATAAACAGTAGGCGTCGATAATACACGATTGCGGGTGTCCAGTAATATCAGCCGGAGATGTTCTTGCTCCAATAGGCACATCTCAGACATTAAGAGATTCGCGGCGTCGGCAGGAGAACTTACCTGTGGTTTATGTTCGGGTGAGTTCGCTAGTAGCCGTCTCCCCAACTCCAGGGCGGCTTTTGTTTCAACAGCTTTTGCTAGTCCAATGCCCTTAACTTCCTGAAGTTCAGTTAGAGAAGCGATTGCCAGTCCGGAAAGGCCACCAAATTGGGCCAAGAAACGTTCAGCCAATCGAATAACATTTTCTCCACCCACTCCGGTGCGCAGTATGATGGCCAATAACTCGGTCGTTGACATGGCTCGCTCGCCAACCTGTACCAGTCTTTCTCGTGGCCGATCGCTCACGGCCATATCATGAATAGTTGGAGTATAGTTAGGTTCGACTCCAGAAATCATCAATTCCCCCTAAGGATGTCTGTTAGTTTAAAGAACCAATTAAGACATAAGCTAGTCGGTGGATGCGCCCAAAATCAACTCTAGAAACTCTTCCCATTCCTCGGACATAAAGTGGAGACTTAGATGCCCTAATTCCAAATGGTATAAGTAACCCTGGTCTTCTCTACTACGCCATATCAATAAATTCTCGGTTTCTGATAGAAGTTCACTTACTTCATCATCCTTCATGATAATCTCCTAGAGAATTGAATTAGACCGAACTTTCAAACGGAGCCTGGTCCAGTAATTTCCGATAGATATATGTTAGGATTAACTTGGCGGTCGCAAGAAGTGGCGCTGCCAATAAGATGCCGAAAACACCGGCGACGCTAGCTCCAATTATCGCTCCTATAAGTACAACCAAAGGATGTAAATTTAAGCTTCGGCCGATGATTCGCGGAACCAGATAGGCGTTTTCAACACGTTGCACAAGTCCGTATGTGACAAGCACGATTATGGTAAACCAGAATGGGCCAACTAGGCTTCCCAGCCAACTCGACTCGTATTGAAACAATGCCAGTAATACCGCAGGAATTGCAGCTAATACGGGCCCAACATTTGGGATAAACTCTAATACCCCTGCAAGAAGCCCCAATAATAGCGCATTAGGTAGCCCAAGTATCAATGCCAAAATAAATGTGGCTGCGCCAATGATCAATCCAAGAATTAGCTGACCGCGCAAAAAAGCATTCCAGATGCCGCTGGCTTCTATGCCAAACCTTTTCATATCAGCATGATAAACATTTGGGGCCAGAGCTACTATTGAGGCCCACAAAACTTGATGATCTTTCACCATATAATACGACAAAACGAGTACCACTAAGATCCAAACCACGGTTGTCAAGGTTGCTCCAAATAATCGCAAGCTTTGCGGTGCCACGGTTTGAATGATAGTGATTAGATTATCGCTAATAGCTGCGTAGATATCATCAAGTGGCAACTCATCGAGCGGTACGGTTACACCGCCCATGGTTAATGGTTCGCCCAGAATCGCTCCTAGCTCCTCCACATACGATGGCGTATTATTTACGAAATTATTACCTTGGCTAACTAACTGAGGAATGGTGCCAATGGGTATCGCTATTATTATGGCCAACATTCCAATGTAAACGAGGATGACCGAAAGGCCGCGACCAAGTCTTGTTCGTATATGCAGCAGATTAACTGCAGGCAACAATATGTAAGCAACAACGACCGACATAATAACTGGGATGAGAACTGAACGGACCGCATAGAGCGACAACAAGCCTAGCACCACTAGAATGGTGATTACAATCCGTTTAGTGCTGCCTCGCCAACGTGGTGAGACACTGGCATCGAGTTGCTCGTTAACCTGCGAATAGCTCTCGTTAATTTCTTCAGGCTCGTCTTGCATCTTTTTAGAAAACGAAGTATTTTTTTCCTCCATTTCGAAGTTTATTATAGCGGTCAGCAATTTTTCTCAAAAGTCTGTACAAAAAAAAGCCCTGGTGATTGGCCAGGGCTTCTGATTCTAGATATAGGTTTTCATCTAGCGACGATCGTTTCGTCGACCACGTCCACGACCACGTCCGCTGCTGCGGACGGAATCTCTTGACTGAGCTTCCTCTAGCGTCCAACTTTCTAAAACTGCTTGCCGTGATAATCGAATCTTTCCAGAATCCTTATCAACGCCTGTTATCATGACCATTATTTCATCACCGATTGTCACGGCATCTTCTACGCGTTTCAAATGCTCTGTCGACATCTGCGATATGTGAACCATTCCATCTACGCCGGGAGTGAATTCCACAAACGCGCCAAACTCAGTCGTACGTACCACCCGTCCAGTAAAGATTTGGCCTAACTGTGGCTCCCGTGTGAGATATTCAATTCTTTTCAGGGCTAGGTCTGCTTTTTCGCCATCGACGCCGGCGACGTAAACGGTACCATCCTCTTGAATATCTACAGAAACTTCAAAGTCTTCTTCAAGACTTCGAATTGTGCTGCCACCCTTGCCGATCACTGCTCCTATTTTATCAGAATCGATCTTAATGGAAACCATGCGCGGCGCCCATTTACTTAGTTCCTCACGGGCTACTGGCATGGTCTGGTTCATATTTTCCAATATCTGGAGTCTAGCAGATCTTGCCTGTTCCAATGCTTCGGCCATTACACTGCGCGAAAGGCCAGATATCTTGATATCCATTTGCAATGCTGTTACACCATCTGATGTGCCAGCAACTTTAAAGTCCATATCTCCAAGATGATCTTCCATTCCCTGAATATCAGTCAATACAGCATAATCATCACCTTCGGCAACCATTCCCATTGCCACCCCAGCAACTGCTTTTTTCATAGGAACACCGCAGTCCATCAGGGCCAGACTAGAGGCGCAAATACTGGCTTGACTTGTACTGCCATTTGAAGAGAGAACTTCTGAAACAACCCGAATAGTATATGGGAACTCTGATTCATCAGGAACCATAGGCAACAAGGCAGTTTCCGCTAGAGATCCATGGCCAATCTCGCGCCGTTTTGGACCACGCAAGAACCAAGTTTCACCAGTAGAGTAAGGTGGAAAATTGTAATGGTGGATGAATCGGCGAGTATCGACGGGATAGAGCCCATCTAATCTCTGTGCTTCTCTGAGCGTGCCTAAAGCAACAATAGCCAGTACTTGCGTCTCGCCCCTTCTGAAAAGGCCAGACCCATGGGCACGAGGACTAATCTCAACCTCCGAGGACAACTCACGTATATCGCGGTGCGCGCGTCCGTCTGGACGCACGCCATCCTGCAAAATTCGGTTGCGGATGGCTGCCTTTTGGATATCGGCAATGATATCGCGGATCGCTTTTAGATCGCTTGCTTCATCTTGTTCCAAGAACTCATTGACAACCTCTTCCCGGAGAAGTTCCATCGCCGCATTTCGCGCATTTCTATCCGTATTATTGACCACAATCTCGCGGATACGGTCTCCTACTCGCGAATGAATCTCGGATACGAGATCAGCGTCAGGTTGGACAATAGAGACTTCTCGTTTCTCTTTGCCAATTTCATCCCTCATTCTAAGTTGCATTTCGATTAAGGGCTGCAATCCTTCATGGCCAATCTCAAGAGCTTGCAACAGCAGATCTTCAGATACTTCATTCGCTCCCGCTTCTACCATGATGATGGCATCTTTGCTCCCAGCCATCCGTAAATCAAGCTGACTTTCCGCCATCTGCTCGATAGTCGGATTGATTACAAATTGGTCCTCGACATAGCCTACTCGCACAGCACCAATTGGACCGTTCCAAGGAGTATCGGAAATCATGAGGGCACAGCTGGCTGCGTTTACCGCCATGATGTCAAGATGATGAAGGCTGTCAGAACTGAGGGTCGTAATCACAATTTGAACTTCGTTCCTCATTCCTTTTGGGAATAGCGGTCGAAGGGGTCTATCAGTCAGTCTGCAAATTAGAATTGCTTCTGTGCTCGGTCTTCCCTCACGCCTGAAAAAACTACCTGGTATACGTCCGGCGGCATACATTTTTTCTTCGTAATCTACACTCAATGGGAAAAAATCGAGTCCCTCGCGTACGCCTTTGGACATTGTTGCTGTAGCCAAAAGCATGCTGTCACCAACGCGTGCGGTTACTGCCCCACCAGCCTGCTCAGCCAATTTACCTGCGGTAACCACAAAATCATGCTCACCTATCTTCGCGGAAAATGTATGTTCAACTGTCATAAAATCTAATCCTTCGTATTCTTTCAAATAGGTAAACTGGTTCAATAGTATCGTGTTTCGAGCACATATTTATTAACTGAAACACGCACAAAATGGCCGAGGTAACTCGGCCTATTATTTAGTGCACAATATGAACGTGTACCTGAATTCTTGCGATTGCGTGGGGTTTAGGGACTGGGGACTGACTCGCACGGAGTTAAAAAACCTCCTGATGCGGGACAATGCCCAATTCCTAAATGTCCACCTCGCCACCGCGATACCAATAAAATGCGCAGGTGCTTGAGTAACGCCTGCGCTTCACCTCGCTTCTTAACGTCTTAGACCAAGTCTATCAATGATGACTCGGTAGCGATCTGGGTGAGTGCGATTAAGGTACGCCAAAAGTCGCCGACGTTTACCTACTAGCTTTAACAGACCGTGGCGGGAGCTCTCGTCATGTTTATTCTCTGCAAGATGCCCCTGCAATTGTTTAATCCTTCGGTCAAATAAGGCAATTTGAACTTCTGGTGAGCCTGTGTCACCAGGATGCGTAGCATATTCTTCAATTATTTCGGACTTTTCTACCACAGATAAAGGCATTTATTGACTCCTATTATTTCAATTAGCCAGATAGGCCGCCGCGCCGAATGCGTCGAACCTCCGAGCAATTAAGAATTATATCGGAGTCCCTAGACTCATGCCAATTTCGCAAGAATTTCAACAAGGGAGCAATACATTGCCTGAGATAATACTCATGATTGGCGAGGCAAAAGGTAATTATTACTGAACTTGCGCTTGTTGAAACGTCTCTTGCCAATCAAGTTGTTTTTACATAAACTACGTCCTGTGAACAAGATTGACTTTCGCTCAGACACTGTCACTTGGCCTACAACTGAAATGCGCACTGCTATGGCGGCGGCCAAGATAGGTGATGATGTCTATGGCGAGGATCCTACGGTTAATGCTTTGGAAGAACTCGCTGCGGATCTTGTAGGTATGGAAGCTGGGCTTTTCGTGGCCAGCGGCACAATGGGAAATTTAACAGGGATTCTTACCCATGCCTCACGAGGCGATCAGGCCATCGTTGGTGAAGATGCTCATTCGTACAGAAGTGAAGCTGGGGGAATGGCGGTGCTGGGCGGAATTGTTCCAAAACCCGTGCGTACTGATTTAAAAGGTATGATGCGGCTAGCAGATATAGGAGCTGCAATCTCGCCAGATGATCCCCACTATCCACGTACCAAACTAATCCTTCTAGAAAACACATATGGAATCAGGAACGGATATCCACTGAAATCCGAATACTTTGCTGACATCAGGCAGGTGGCTGATCGCCACCAACTATCGATTCATCTAGATGGCGCGCGCTTATTCAACGCAGCCATAGCCCTGCAGATTGATGCCCGAGAGATTACGCGTCATGTCGATTCAGTTAGCATTTGTTTAAGTAAGGGGCTTTGTGCACCTATCGGCTCAGTTCTTTGCGGTTCCTTTGATTTTATATACGAGGCTCGCCGCAATCGAAAATTGTTGGGCGGAGCAATGCGCCAGGCCGGTATCGTCGCCGCCGCTGGCATCATAGCGCTAAATGATATGGTAGCTCAGTTGGCTCTGGACCACGACAATGCCAAGTTTCTGGCTGAAAAGCTGTCCTTGATTGACGAAATTACCATCGATACTGAGATGATTAAAACGAATATAGTCTTTTTCGATTTGAAGGATAGTTCATCCGTGATAGGCTCAAGCATCGTTCGACGTCTGAGAAAAGAGCATGATATCTTGCTTGAATTAGCTGGGCCACGTCGCTTTAGAGCGGTTACTCACTATTGGATTAGTCGCGAGAATGTGAAAAAACTAATTCGGGGACTGAAATTAATCCTCACGTCCGAAACCAACTTAACCACTCTTTTACCAATTAATAGTTGATATTATTCTTGCTGAGTGCTTGCTTCAGTTAGCAAGCGGAAATAGCGAATTATCGGAAAAATTTAAGAATGCTCATCGGTAACTCCGCGAATCGGAGGATGTGATGACTGACATGGTTGGTCAAAAAATAGCCCATTACCACATAGAGGACATCATTGGAGATGGTGGAATGGGAACTGTTTACAAGGCGCGGGACCTTAACCTTGAGCGCACTGTGGCAGTCAAAGTGATGCACGCGCACTTTGCGCGGCAGGAAGAATTTCGAGCTAGGCTGACGCAAGAAGCAAAAACTGCTGCCCAGCTCGATCATCCGTCGATTGTACGCATTTATGATTTTGGCCAGTACGAGGGCGGGTTGTACATTGCCATGGAATTCATAGCGGGAGGGAGCCTGCGGGCCCACCTTAAGCGATTGCAGACAGCTCGCCGATTTCTTCCCTTGCCGCAGAGTCTTCAGATAGGTGTGCAGATCGCCAATGCACTAGATTACGCCCATCGCCAGGGGGTAATTCACAGGGACGTTAAACCAAGTAATATTATTCTCAAACGTCTGAGTAGGCCTGATGCCCGGGATGAGCAGTCGTTTCGCGCGATCCTTACAGATTTTGGTTTGGTTAAATTGCTCGGTGGAGAGTCTATGACTCAGACCGGTACCACAATGGGTACACCCGCATATATGTCACCCGAGCAGTGCCAAGGCCAATCGCTAGACGGCCGAAGTGATCTATATTCGCTTGGTGTTGTCTTATACGAACTGATCGCTAATAGACTTCCATTTGGATTTAAGACTCTATCTGAGGCAATGGCCACCCATATGCGGGGAGAGATGCCCAGCAGAGTCAGCGATTTGCGTTCTGACGTACCCCCTGTCATAGATTCCTTGGTCATGCGCGCTCTAGCCAAATCCCCTGATGAACGATTTGTTTCCGGACGCGAAATGGCAGATGCCTTGCATAGTGCCATACGTTCTTTGGAATCTCATGCAACTCAATTGCAGCAAAGATCTACGGCGGCCGTCGCCGCCGTTGCAGCTATGGAGAGCGGTCAAGGTGCCTTGAGACTCGGTATAAGAACTCCAGGGAGAGATTCAAGCTACGCCGATTTGTCTAAAGGCATATTATCTATCGGCCGTAATGCAGATAATGATGTCGTTTTGCCGGCCGATGGCGTATCTAGGCACCATGCCATTATCGAAGAAAAGAATGGGGCTTGGTTTGTCAGCGATCTGGGTGGACTCAATGGCACTTGGCTCGATGGTGTACGTTTACGACCGAACGAATCAGTTCCTTTCAAGCCCCATGCCGTGCTCGAGGTCGGCCCCTATCAGTTGCTATTGGAGGGTGAATTCAATCCTGAGGCGACCACCCCCTCAAATTCAGCAGAGACCCATTCCGACATAGATGATCTGGCGACACCTGTTGCAGCGATAATTGCCCAAGATGAACGGCCGACTTCTCCGTTAGCCATCTTTCTGGCTAGAGAAAAAATTCCCATAAATCCGGGCGAACGGGAAGAGATCTTGATTGAGGTGGTCAACAGGAGTGCAGAAATAGATTTTGTGACAGTTCGGGTACAAGGATTGCCATCGCATTGGGTTACCCTGCCTTCTGGATTTCAAGAAGTACCACCAGATGAAAATATTACTATTCCGATCTTGATTCAGCTGCCTCGTTCGGCCGAAACACCCGCTGGACGACAAAGGTTTCGACTCGAGTTGCGCTCTCAAAGTCATGCAGATTTAACAGTAGGCGCAAGCGGTTCGCTACTCATTGGTACATATGACTCCTTCGAAACTTCATTGGAGCCAAAACAGGTCAAGTTGCCGGGCTTGGTTCGATCCTTAATACGCAACACTGGAAATGAAACGAATACGTTTAGTGTTATAGGTAGAGACTCTGGCCGACAAATAAACTTTTCGGGTGAAAAAGGCCGTATCGCCCTTAGCCCAGGGCAGGTTGCGGCCGTTGATCTACGCTTGGAACCTCGTCAGAGGAGCTGGTTTGGCGAAAGCACCCGCATTCCTTTTGAAGTTGAAGTCGCATCCGCCAGTGGTGCCCGTCAGGTCGCCTCCGGCACCGGAACGGCTTCACCGCTTCTGCCAAGCGCAATATTGTATCTAGCCCTATTCTTAGTTGTTTTCCTTTGTGCGTTGGCAGCGCTTTTCCTTATTTTCGGTCGAGGTGATTTCTTTTCAGGTTCGCCAACCCAATCGGCTGAGCTTCCGATAATTGCCCAAACTGCCACGGGGATAGCGGCAGTAACAGAGACTGCGGCTGCAACAGCAACGAATGCAGCTGGAACATCTGCTGCAATGACAGCCGAAGTTCAAGGGGACAGAGATGGAGATGGACTGAGCGATTCCCAAGAAGAAATTATCGGAACCGATCCCGATAACCCCGACACCGATAGCGATGGACTAACTGACGGGGAAGAGGTTTTAACATGGGGAACCAATCCTTTAAATCGTGATACTGATGGCGATGTTTTATTGGATGGTGATGAGGTGCATACATATGGTACCGATCCAACCAATCCCGATACAGACGGGGACGGTATTCCCGATGGCGTTGAAATTGCCACTGGTACTGATCCTCTAGATCCTCTTGATTTTTTTTTAATGATACGGCGACCACCGAGATTACCACTATCACTGTCACGACAGAGCCGGCTACTTCAGCGCCTTCCAGCACGCCCACGGAGACGCCATCGTTAGAGCCTCCTGCAACGGCTACTTCAACCTTGTTGCCACCAGCAACAGCGACAACGACTCCAAGTGCTACTGACACTCCGACGGAGACACCATCGGAGACCCCAACACCACCGCCTACAATCGTGACGCCGATTGCCTCTGTCGGCTGCGGTATTGTTACGCCGACGGTTGACGGAATATTTAATCCCAATGAGTGGCCGGATGAACCTACTTTTTCGTTCGCTCCAGAGAGTGATTTTTCTCGGCAAGTCCAGGGATATCTAGTTTGGGTGAGCGACCAACTATATACGGCGGTTCTTGTGTCAGATGCGACCACTAATCAAGCAACAGATTCAGTGAAAATCTATTATGATACTAACAATAATGCTGGTGATCCGGATAACGCGGATAGGTTTTATCAAGTTGTACGCGATGGTACTATGACGATTCGTGCGGGCATCGGTTCAAACGATGATGGTCTGGATTGGAATTCGGACTACACAAGCGCAAATTGGACTGCGGTCACCGGTGAACTTGGAGGCAGCGGCTGGTTAGTTGAAATGCAAATTGATGCCATCAATGAAATGCCTGATATGTTAACCGGACAACCATTTGGCAGTATGGTGCTGGTTTTATACACGGGTAGTCAGGGAGTCTGGCCTGACGGAGCTATTAGCAATAATGCAGATACTTGGCAACAGTTGGCAAACACAATCTGCCGGTGATAGCTAATTGATCTGCCCGAAGAATTTGCCTGACTTCCGATAGCGAATTTTAGATTAACCCAAGATAATGTTGCTTACTCAAGTTGACTTTATTCTGTTGTTCGTTTCATTCGAAATCAACTGCTTTGGGCAGGTCCTATTTCAGTTTCATTCTGGGTAAATATCCAGAATGGTCGGCTGATTATTTAATATCAAGAGTGTGCATATTATTCAGAAACAGCTCTGGATGAGTGCGATTTTAGGGAGATTAATGTTAGATTACGATGCCTTAAACCGCGAGGATGGTAGCCTTAGAAAGTTGACTTCCAGTATGACGGTTGAAGATCTAAGACTATACAGCAACGAAATGATTGATTATGTTTTGAAACTAATTTCAAACTGTGATGATCATGATGCTGTATTTATTCCGGATGATCCGCAGGCTTATGATCCCGTAGCAGCCACATCTGGGGAGATTAATATGGCCTGGACACTGGCGCATGTGATTGTCCATATGACGGCAAGTTCCGAGGAGAGTGCTACCTTAGCGGCAGAGTTAGCCCGTGGTGTCACTGATAGGGGTGGCAGGTCTAGAAGTGAGCTTCCCTGGACCACCATCAGTACAATCGCCCAGTGCAGAGCCAGGCTATCAGAGAGCAGGCGAATGCGCTTGGGGAGCCTTGGGATGTGGCCAGATAATCCTGATCTCAATAACTTCGTTATACTTAAACGAATCGACGAACCCGTCAATGCGACTGCCCAGTTTCTTCTAGGTCTTATTCACGAACACAGTCATCTAAAGCAGCTTGAAGATATTATTTTCCAAGCAAAATCAAGATATTCCGCAAAGACTGAACATATCGGTGAAGAATCATTGCCAAGTGATTTAGGCCGAGTGGATATGACAAAAGGCTAAACCTGCAAGCGGCTTATTCTTACACTGTTTGCCGCTCTTTGTTAGGGCTTGACACTGTTCTGGAACTGCCGCTTGGTTTATCCGTTCGGCCATCTCACGATCGGCATTCCTAGCCACGTAAACTAATTCCATCATATCGTCGAATTCCCTGTGGAATGCTTCTACAATAGAATCGGGATCTGGCGTCAGACCTGCGTCGGTAGCTATGCCCACAAGAACTTGGCCTGCGTAACTAATAATGCTTATTCCAAGTCCCAAGCGGCCTGACTGCGGAACCCAGAACATGATCTCTTTGATGGGTTGTCCGGCGAAATATCGTGTTTCCCTTGGACCAGGCACATTGGTCATTACCGCAGTTGCTTTCTCCCCAAACATGCTGACAACCATATCCTCGATCTGGATTGTGGCGACACCAATTGCATTCAATATTCCATAGGAAACAATCGCTTCGGGGGTTCCCTTAATTTTGTCCATCCGACTCTTCAGTTCTCTTAAGCGGTCCAGAGGGTCTTCGATACCCACAGGTAATGACAAAAATACCAGTCCGAATGTGTTGCCAAGTTTTAGCTTTTCATCAGCAGGCCTCAAATTAACCGGTACTGCTGCTCTTAAGTTTAACCCACCAGTTGGTTTACCTCGCGTGCGCAAATACCGGGCTAATGCGCCAGTGGCGGCGGTCAGTAGTACGTCGTTTACAGTCCCCCCTGTGACGGATCCTATTGATTTAACGTCTGCCAAGGGTATAGGTTGAGACCAGGAACACCGCTTCCTCACCCCCAGATTACCTTTAAAGATATTCGGAGGATCAGGTGGCAACATAAGAAGATTGGCTAGGGCAAGCGAACTATCGGTTCCAAGTCTTATTGTTGATCTAATCCGATCTGGATCATTGAGCGTAGATCTACTTTTTTTCAAGAAGCTTTTAGCCAAGTTTCGGGCCCTGGTCCTGTTCATTTTGAAAGGATTACCATTCTGGACTGTGTTAGCTCGTAAATTTGAAGCCCTTTTTTCATCCTCATTTTCGATCCAAATTGCTTCGGGTGTGTCGTCTGTCAGACTCAGCAAGACACGCATGAGGACAATGCCATCGCCAATACAGTGATGTAAACGACAGATCAATGCACAACCATCCAGATAATTTTCCACGAGGTGGAATTGCCAAAGTGGTTTACTATGGTCCAGAGGCATACTCATGAAATCATTGACGAGTTCTTGTAAGGCAATCTGATTTCCTGGTGCCGGAAGAGCTATGCGATGGACATGGGCATCGATGTCGAAGTTTGGATCGTCTTGCCAGTAGGGGGGCAATAGCGTTAGTTTCGGCTGAACGACGATCTGCCTAAATCGCCGATAACTGAGAATTCGTTGCTCGAGAATCGATTTAAGCCCTTCCAACGGAATTGGATTTTCAAAGGTAAAGAATCCGGTGATCATCATTAAGTTGGTTGGATCATCCATTCGATACCAGGCAATGTCGACTGGCGAAAGGAGTTTTCTGGTAGATACCTCATGTTTCATACGATAAGTTCCTTGACCTAGCGTTGCCGCAGATACCAATGATAAATGACAATATTCCGAACTGCTGATTAGGTTCATTGTAGCATAAGAATAATGAGTTTCACCTCGATAGTTTGATAATTACCTACGCAAGAGCTAATGTATTTCATTCTTGATTTTTGAAGCGAGCTGGATACGTTAATTCTCAATTACTTTCGTCACTTTTCGCTAATCATCAGATTCAAAATAGCAATCCAAAAGAATTTGATGATCAGGAAATTGACTGCTGATAAGTACGTAGCAATAATTTCATAAGCTGAGTATCCATAAATTTACAATTCCTTCAATATACTATAAAAGGACGTTAGTTCCGTTAAAAAAAGGATCCGTTCGAATGACCGACAAAACCCAAGCGATGCGAATTCTTGAACGAAAAGGAATACCCTACGAAGTTCATCATTATGCAGCTACAGGGACGAATGCAGTAAGTGTCGCAATAGCGGTGGGAGCTTCTCCTAACGAAGTGTTTAAGACATTGGTGGTGCAATACCTTTCCGGCAAGTCTATGCTTGTCATGATTCCGGCTAACATGAATCTAAATCTAAAAAAACTGGCCAAAGCAGTTGGGGAAAAGAAGGTCAAAATGGCCACGCATCATGAGGCCGAGCGAGTTACCGGGTTACAGGTCGGCGGCATTTCTGCGATCCCTTTGTTGAACCAGGGTTTTGTAATTCTTCTTGATCCGGAGGCTGAGAACCACAAAAGAATCTATATAAGTGCAGGCAAACGTGGGATCCAAATTCGTCTTGCAGTAGAGGACTTGCTGTCTATCACGAAAGCAAAGATGGTCACTGTATCTCGTTAGTTTGGCCTGATAGCCCCAATCGGAAAATAGGATCGATAAGGATTAATCGTTAATTCATCCCACTTGACCAAGACTGAAGTTGTTCCATCATCAATCATGAATAAGACTGGAATGGATTGGGTCTGAAGAAGACTTCCAATCTGGTCGATAAGGGTTAATGTTTCAGTTTGTCCTGGTTCCATCTCCACCTCCCAGACTAATTGATCCTCCATCAAGTTGATTGAACCGCGACTGATTTGAATGGTGTCGGTAAGTGGCTTTAGGACGTCCAAGATAAAAAGAGTTGAACTCACAACGGCCGGACCTGAACCTGTGTTCTTCAAAGAGGCGCTTACTCTAACTTCTGTTCCGGGTGCACCAGCAGTTGGTGACAATATCAAGTTGCTGCTACTCAGATCTGGTGCTCCGAACCAGGTTGGGGCAGCTAATTGATAACTTAAATCATGCCGTTCATAATGTATCTCAACTGAATTATCAATCCGGTAGCCTGCAGGCAAATGGCTGTCTAGTTCAGTTCGATAGGAGATAACCTGTTCGGCACCAGGATCCAGCAAGCCTGCCCAGGTTAGTTGACTTAAATCTGAGTTGTATGCGGCTCCGCCACTGATTGATGAGACGTCGATAGACAATTCAGTCGGCAGCGTATTGGTGATTGTTGTGAAGTTAGCTCCAGACCCGGCGTAATTTGAAATTGTGAGTGTGTAGACGCGAGTGTTATTTAGGTTTTCTACATTAGAACGTTTATCTACGACGAATGAAGACTCTCCGAGATCGCCTAACCATCCAACAATTGTTGTCATGGCCGGAGGATGGCTATCTATTGGCAACGTCTCAAAAGGAAGACTCCAAAATATGGTTCGCCAGCCTTCACCTGCGGCATTTACCCCTCCAGGAAGTCCTTTGTCATGCCAAATCGACACTTGACTACCTGCACTTGGTAATAGGCCATCACTAAAATTCTGGTACACACCGTAGTCAAGCGAAACTGGATTTACTAAGGAAGCTGCAAATCCACTCGCTGGGTTCCCAAATACAGTTGTGGGCTGCATCGATTCGTAGTAGCCGTCCACCATAAAAAAATCTGAAGTTAATTCGTCATCGATATGATAGTACATATAGTCCTGGCTAGTCAGAAATAAGCGTCCACCACCCTCAAGATAATTGTAAATGATTTCGCTCTCGGCTGTGGTAATCGGCCGAAACCAATCGTAGCCTGTGTACCAGATGACGATCGGATATGCTTGAAGTAACGATAGTGGTGGACTGCCCTTTTCATCTGACGTTTGGCCTATATCCCAAAAGTCGTAATTGTAACCGGCCCTTTCAAGGGCTGATTGGAATGTTGACGATTGGTCGTACCATCGATCGTCATCGACAAGCAAAATATGATTAGGGGTTTTTAGGGAAACCGGAATTCTTTCGCTGTAAGTTGGATCCAATGTTGAGCGAATAACTATATCAAAACTTTCTATGGTATCGATAGGCAGTCCAGTGGGAACAGTCACCGAGAAAGATGTATCCTTAGATTGGCATGGTCCTACCTCAATATCACTAGTTTCTAGTTCAACCGGCCATTGAGCCCCCTCAATAGAGAGCTGAAAAGTATCAGTGAATGTCTCGCTGAGGTTCACTATCTTCAGTTCAAAGAATTGCTGAGTTCCTTGCGGCGCCAATTCGTCATAATTAGTTGGTAGTGTGTTCAGACCTATGGTTGTGTCTGGTACGGAAAAAAATTCGAGACTTCTATCGATTATCTCCACGCGCATATCCGAATCACTAACGCCTTCCAATCCGAAGCCAAAATACATTATTCGGAATGGCTCACAATTGCTAACCTGGAGACTGGCGGGATCGCCATCTTCGAAGCGGAATAGAGGCGTAGTCAGCGTATCATTACGTGGAATACTCTTATCAGGATGAAATTGATTTTGGGCACTATCAATTCCGTTTAGCTGTATCTCTAGCCCGGCAAAAATTGAATCAAGTTCTCCACTAATATGGAATGGTGATTCCGCTTCTCCTAGATAAATGCCGTTCAATAGGGCATACCACCAGGATTCTGAAAATAAGCCCAGGCCATCAAAATAGGCCACATCCTGACCGCTTATCAAAATATCTCCACCTTCCTCTAAGTAGGTCGCAATGGCTTCCCCCGCACCAACTATACCTGGGGAGTCGTTTGGTGATGACCAGATCACCAACTCATATGCAGAAAGAACCTCGGCCGTCGGAGTGTCTGAAAATGGATCGCGTATAGTCAATAGATCATATGAATAATTGTTTGACAGTAATGCAGACTGAAAATAGGTTATTTGACTCGCATAATACCAAGACCCACTATCAACTAGAAGGGTCCGGCTGATAGGATCAAGCAAAAAATCATGTGCTAAGTTCTCATCTTCTTCGACTCTGATAGTAGTACGCCCAATCGCATATCCGGTAACTGAGGCAATTAGCTCATAATTACCAACAGGTAACTCAAGATAGTAGTTGCCATCATGTTCACTCTCGACGACGATTGGTGTATCGATAACAGTTAAGGTGCCCACAAGCGTCTCAGTCCCTTGGAACGATTTTATCTGACCTGAAATGGTTCCAGCCGGCAACTTGGGTAAATTCAACGTAACAGTGGAACCCTGTCCTTTCGTTACGAGCACTCCTTCCTTTAATGAAGGGCTATATCCAAAATGCGATGCCGATACGGTATATTGTCCAGGCAGCAACTTGGCGCTAAAAAAACCTAGCTCGTTTGTGATGAACGTTAGCCTTTTTCCGAGCTCATTTTCCAATTCGAAAGGCAAGTTTCCCTGTGTTTGCCCATCTAACTGAATCGTCACTTCCATTGAACCGTGATCGATGACTGACGCGATAGCACTATAGGCATCGAGCCGGCCCCAGCCGTAATCGTGACCCACCGATTGGCCCGGTTCAAGTTTTGCACTGGCAGTTATGATATGGGTAAGCTGTTCTTCTGAGAGACCGGGAGCGGCCGATAAGAGTAAAGCATACGTGCCCACAGCATGGGGTGTGGCCATAGAAGTGCCATTTTTATAGCCAAATTTCGAGCCTGGCAGGGCGGATAAAACATGAGTTCCTGGGGCTGTAAATGTCGGCTTGAGTTCCTCGGTGAGAGAAGATGGTCCTCTGGAGGAAAACCAGGCGAGAAGATTCATATCGTCAGAGGCTCCAACAGCTATCGCGCCGGGATAGTCGGCCGGTGAGCCGATAGTTTCTCCTACAGGACCACTATTACCGGCAGCAAACAACGGTATTATCCCTGCCGTTCTGAGTATTTCTATGTCCGGGGCAAAATCCATAAATTGTGATGGACCCGTCCATGAGTTGTTTACTAAGTCTGGGGCGAGGTCTGGATTGCCAGCAGGAGCCAATAGCCACTGAAATCCCGCGTGGATATCGCCAATCGAGCCGAATCCAGCCTCATTGAGGATTCTAACTCCAATCCAATTAGCTCCTGGTGCCACGCCAAACCCAGAATTTCCCACGGCGGTTCCAGCGACGTGGGTCCCATGTCCGTTCGGATCAATTGGTTCTGTAGTGCCTTCGACGGCATCGTACCAATTACCATCATGGATAATTACATCATCACTAACCCTACCACGGTAATTGTCTCTCAATATCGGATGCAGCGAATCGACTCCCGTGTCCATAATGGCCACTGTAACACCGCTGCCATCGATTCCTAGACCGTCCCATACATGAGGTGCTCTTATCCTTTCCAAACCCCACGTCGATTCAACTGCCGATGTTGGAACATTTATCTGCTGCGGGTCGATTAGCTGAATGCGCGCGTTTATTTTTATATACTCAACATCCTCCCTCGCAGCGAGTGAAAATATCGCCTCCCTATTGGCTGATAACTGAATCGCATTGACAATCCAGAGTGAACGTTCAAATTCGGCAAGGTTATTTTCTTCAAGCTGGTTGACAGCAAGTAAGAGTCCAGCCTGGGTAGATTCGGCCGTATCTTGAAGCTGATGGAGCACTGCCTCACGCCGCTCTATTTCACTTTCTGGAAGGGATCGAAGAGATAAACCGACCGAATCGGATAGATGGACGAGAATACCGAAGCGTTCATCTGGCGGTGCATCTTTCAGATGTTCAGCTAATTCTGGCTCGATTACATCATTCAAATCAATACCTGATTGATTTTGAGCTCCCTGAGCCACAAACGCCACCAGAGATAGCAAAATCAATCCACCCAGAACAATGGGCACTCCAACCCAAATGTTGCGCCTGCTATTATTCTTTGCCAGTAGTAAAGGTGTCAACTTATATTCAACCTCTAAGCCGATTGCCGACTAGCAGATGGTGCCTTACCAACACAATTGCCCTAAGACTGTTTTGTCGGTACCTCTAACCGCGTTGTGTGATGCCGCAATCCTTTGACGATTGGTCAGCTGAAACCCTGCTACTCGACACGGTTAAGTGCTGTCTGATAGGGAATTCGCAACGTTAGTTTAAGCTTATTTAATAGGAATATCCACCACGCGTAACCCCCACCAATCTTTTCAGCATACCTGTTTGAAGCGTCAAGACTGAAGAAAGAAGTTAGTAGCCTGGACAAAGACAAATATTACTTTGCCCGCCAGAACAATCTACATTAATAATCCAGGTATTCGAATGATAACTTGCCTGTCGAAAATGCCGTGATTCAATTATCAAATTGTTCGATAGGCGCATCCGAAAAATAGGGTGGAAATTTTAATACATGGCCATTTCCGGCATCGGCTATGTACAGATTGCCATCCATGTCTGTCGCTATTCCATTCGGAAGGGCAAAACCGTCGGTTCCGGTGCTGTACTGGCCAAATCGACCCAGGTACAGTCCGCTAGAGTCAAAAATCAATATCCGATAGCCTTCTGGGTCAGTGACATAGACCCGGTTATTTTCATCTGTTGCCAGATAAGGTTTGTTATTGATTGATTCGCCGTACCAGGCATCAACAGCAAATTCAATATTAGGCTGAAATTCTTCAGTTAGACTTTGAATCCTACCATTCCAAGTGTCCGCCACGACGAGTGTTCCATCAGCAGAAACAGCGATACCAACTGGTTCGCTAAATTGTCCCGGGAAAGCACCTTGGCCTCCAATCACTTGAACAAATTCTCCGTCTTCATCGAAAAGCTGAAGGCGATGATTGCCGGTATCTGTGACGAGCAGGCCACCATCAGCAAGCAGAGCTATATCTCGTGGCCCGAAGAATAGACCTCCGCCATTTTCTCCTTGAGCTGGCGAACCACTCTGACCAATTATTTGAACCAGCTCGCCCTCATGGGTGAATACTTGGACCCGATGGTTCCAAGTGTCGGCCACATATACATGTGCGTCATCTACTGCCAAGCCCCATGGTTCATTAAATTGGCCTGGTTCGCTGCCAAAGGAGCCCCAGCTGCGTAAGTATTGACCAGTATTGTCAAACAGTTGGATTCTATGATTTCCGGAATCGGCCACAACAATCAGACCATCTGAGCTCACCGCAACATTTCTTGGCTGTAGTAACTGACCTTCTTCAGAGCCAGCAGAGCCAATGACCAGCAAAGGATCCAAGTCCAGTTCGTTTTCGGCGTATGGATCAACCGGTGGCTCATAAGCTACAGCCTCTAGGCCATGATCCCAGATGGAAGCCAACGATTCCTTTTTTATATACATCTTCAGATCATGACGGAGAGGCCATTCTCCGCTACTATAGTTGCCACCAAATACTTCGCCGTATTTCTCAAAGTCGCGATAAAAGAAGATGTCCCATAAAGCTTGGCGGACACTTGCATTGCCAAGACCGCGGCGAAACTCGGGATCGACGGCCGGATCTCCAATTACGGAATTCAAAGATATATTGCGGTATTCTTCCATCGGCCACCATAAAAATGTATAAGTTGTCTCCTCATAATTATCGCCGAGTAAGGGTTCAACTTTGGACCAGTTCTGACTCCCAACAATAATTACCGGTGCATCAGTGATTGATCGATCAGGATTTTCACCGAAATATTGCCTGTTGGGATAATCTCGGAGATACCAGGTAAAAGGCCATGATGAATCATTATCAAAAGCAACTTTTATGCCCTTATCCCCGCTCAGTCGCATCGAAAGATCTTCAAGTAAAGTTAGAATTTCGCTCTTAGTTGCTGGCGCTCCATGAGCATAGACTAAATATTCCGTTACAAAATCAGCATTGGGGAATGAAGCCATATAACTAAATCGAACGGTTAATAGTCCAAGTAAAAGAAGTATGGCGAATATCCAGCCCCTTTTTCGTGTCCCTGACGTTACTCCCCTTCCTATTTGACGCAGGAAGTAAATTAGAATGATGGCCAAAACGAGTGTGCCTAAAAATCGGCCGAGTCCGGTTAGGTTGCTAATATCTTGCTCGCCCAAGCGAATCTTTCCAAGAATAACGGGCGATAGTGCCAGACCGAAAGCAATTAGTGCTAAGAAGCTCAGGGCAAGAAGAAGGCCAAAACGCCGGGATTTTAGCTCGCTGAGGTCGGCTGTCACCAGCAATTCGTTGATATACCAACCACCAAGCAAGGCCATTGGAAATATAAAGTGTAGGCTTAACCAGGCCATTTTTTCGCCAGCGAAGGTGAAAATAACCCAGGAAGCAAGGAACCACCAAATCAAATACGGAACAATCCCAAACAAGTTTTCCACACTTATGAGGTCTCTGACGATGCTCTCTACTCCATAGAACTCTAAAATCTTTCGGTGTTTGACAGTCAGCAAATAAATAATGGCAGCAAGTAATATGGCTCCGGCTGCAATTAGCCCTGGAACTATTTGGCTCTCTGCAGTATCAGATTGGCGGTTGAATAAATAGTTGGTCAGGCTATAGGCTACGATGCTAACTAAGGTAATAACTATCCAATAATCGAAGATTTTTTGAATCTTGTTCTTTTTCGCCCATAAATGTGCTGCCAACAGGGTTAGAAGCAAAGGTAAAAATTCATAAAGTGGTAGCACGAAGAAATAGAAGTATCCGGGCTGATTAGCGCGTTGGACCTCTTGTTGCTCTAGCCAATAGCCTAGTGAGCCAATCATGCCGCTTGCCCATCCCGATGGGTTAGTGAAAAAAGAACTATATAAGAGTAAAAAGATGCCATGGAAAATTAGCGCGGCTACGATCCATCGTTTGACATTCCACCATAACCCGACGAGTACTGAAACGACCAAGGTAATTACGAGTAATACGCCTGATAGTACAACAGGCGACCCAAAAAAGGACGAGAGGCAAATCGGATCGACTAACTGGGAAAAAAATAACTGAATACCCGACATTGACTCTTGACCAGCTAATTGGCAGGTCTGTAACGTGTACGAGAGCGGCTCTCCTCCAGCCAGAATGATGAGAAAAGCAGTAGCAGTCGGCAGGGTCAGGGTAGTAAATAAGACTACTAGATCAAATTCAGGGTAGTCATCTATAAAAGGCCTCATATTATTGGCTGCTAAAAACAAGCCAAGGGCGAGGACTATAATTCCTACTATTTGTAACCATCGTGATACGGTATCTAGAGTCGACGATTCTTCTTCTCCAGGCTCGCTGACTAATTCCTGGTTGGGGTCAGCAGCAAATCCGGCATCAGTCGCTTCCTCAGTAGCTAAACCCGAATCGCTTAATACTCTAGGACCAAGATGTTGCGCTGCAAACCCGCCCGCAAAAAGCGCTATGGCTACAACGATAAGCGTTATTGGAAGCTTTAACTCGGATATTTTGTTTCTTATCCAATCAGAAGTGATGATCTTGGCTAGCAGGCTAAATGCCAAAAAACTACCGAAAATGGCTACATAAATGAAGGATGTTTCCATCGTGGTAAACATTGCGGCAAGACCAATCGCAAACCACCAAATATACTTATCCTTGCGTCGACGCAAATAATACTGAATGGCAATAAAAAGGATAACAGCCGCCGCGATAACGATAATATCATGGCGAATATAACGAGAATAATACGTAATATAGGGGGATATCAATAATAAGATGCTTGCGGCGATGCTTCCTGCTTTTCCAATCCAATTGCGTAGAAAATAAGGTAACACGACTAGTAACGTACCAATGATGGCAATTGGAATGCGCGCGCTTGTATCATTATCACCAAAAAGCCAGTATGAAAGGGCGGTAACATGGAACAGGCTGGGACCATGCATGAGAGGGGTATGTTGATAACCATCTCCGTTGTAATACTGGTATGAATACTGCGTGTGAAGACTTTCATCATGGCTAACGACACGGTCGCCAATACCCCAAAACCGGGAAATTAATGATACCGCGATAATTATCAGGTAAATCGTTTTTTCAAGATCCAGTTGCCAGTTGCTCAGTAATGGTTGACTAAGCCAGTCCTCCGCCAGAGCACTATCTTCTGGTTGGCTAAGTTCGCTCATAAAATCCTCAAATAAGAATCCAAAAAACAAATACTAAAATAAATAATACCTAATTTAGAAAAGTTGCAGCAGGAACAGGTATCACTGCCGGGTAGGGTGAAATCCTGGACTGAACTGGCTCTGGTGTGTTCGAGGTCAATCCATATAGGAGGCCGGACGATGGCGTGACAATCAATGAATGCGTCGGCGTGTCAGTCACAACGGTGGCCGTTGAATAAGCCGTGGGTGATGGATAAAGCCACGAATTCTGACTAAATCCTGCTCGAAGACCAATGGTTGTTAAGGATATTATCACTGTTGCAAAGGCGATAGCGAGTCCGGTCTTTAATTGCTTGGCCTGGTTCCAGCCTGCCTGAATCTGTGGTGCCATAGGCATTAACTTGTCCAGCTGATGCTGATTCGGGATTGAAATGGAGGCAAAAGTAGTCCTGATATTGGCACCAATCTTCCGCTCGTTCAGTAATTCCTGACGGCACCGTGGACATTCGGCGATATGATTCCTTAGATATTTCGTCTGTCGATCGGGTAGTAGGCCTAAAACATAATCTGTCATCAGATTTGTAACGTGCTCTTGTTCTTTCATGCCTTATACCCGACTCGTTTCATCTGACTTATTCATCAGAAAGTTCCGCAGAGCCTTGTGGCCTAAGCGCACTCGTGATTCCGCAGTTTTGGACGGAATGTTTAAGACGGCCCCGATTTCCGCATAGGTTAGCCCTTCGTAGTATCGAAGGTAAATGCTCTCTCTAAGTTTTGTAGATAGTTCGCCAATAGCTCTCCAGATTTCCTGCTGCTGATAGCTAAGGTCAGCAATATCCGACGGTGATGGTGCTGATATGTCTATCAGGCTTTCTCCTAAGTTATTGGTCAATGGAAGTGTTCTCAACCACTTTCTTCGTCGCTTATTTCGGCAGCGACTTACGGCAATTTGATAAAGCCAAGTCTTAAAACCGGCCTTGTTCGAATCATAAGTATTAATTCTGCGAAAAGCATATTCGAAGGTATCCTGTAATACCTCTTCAGCGTCCTCTCGGTGCTGAAGTAGACCAAAACACAAACGGTAGATAAGTCTTGCATATAATCTATACACGCTCACAAAGGCCGCTTCCTCACCAGATATGCAGCGTAAAATCAGCATGTCCTCTTCACCAACACTCGTACCCTTTGTTAGGGCATCATTCGAAACAAGTACTTCGCTCATGACTGAGGAATCCCAAGGAGATCAGAACGCAACCACAAGATAGCTCGTTCCTGCTCTATAGGTAAGGGTGATTCATGGAATAACCACCAACGAATCTTCTGGTAGACGTCCAGTTGACCAGTGGACGGATAACGCAAAAAACCGAAATCTGTGCCTACATAGCCAGTAGCCAGATTAGGATTTCTATCTGCTCCCGTGATGATTGCCTGACTTTCTGTATCTCGCGACAAAGCACCTCCAACATAGTCAACTTCGTAGTCTCGCAAATACCAGCGCAAGCTAGGACTGTCGATAGTAGAAGTGATATTCAGGCCATCAGCTGAGTTTGTTAATTCCCAGGATAATTCGGAAAGCGTAACCGCGACTCTTGGCAGATCATCCTCAGTCCCGATATCGATTATCTGTTCGCGAGTATCATTTGCTGCATCATGAGTGAGCCACCAACCTGTACCCCAAGAATAGACAAGGATCAAGAACAACAACCCAAGGGCAAGCCCAGCAGGAACCAATCTCTGGTCCCAACTCCAAATTACGGCCACTACCAGGAATAGAACTACTAGCGACACGACGATCAGCAAACCATAATAAGTCGCGAAATCGGATCCTTGAGGAGTGCCAAGCCGGCTGAAACGGCCGAGATTGACCAATACGATAGCTCCGGCCACAATGACTATCCCAGCAAATGAAAGATAGTACCAACGGTTACTCTGAGCCACGATATCGTTGATGAACCGACCAACTAATACATAACCGGGAATGCTAATTATCAACAGGTTTGAAATGGATCCTCTTTGTAACAATATCAACAATAATCCGGCAACGACCCAATAAACTAGAAATAAGGGAAATGGCAAATCCTTTCGAGCGGCCCAAATCACCGCAGGCAAGCCCAGCAGAACGAGTGCGATTTCGAAGCGGAAAATAGCTGCGAACGGCCGAACCAGCATATTAGAATCGAAACTCGACCAAAACTGGCCTAGCCAGTCGACAGCCAAATTTGCTGCGGCCCCAATCCCGGCAGGAGAAAAAAAGACTGCTGTTCCAGCAACGACGATAATTGCGAGTGCAAGAAGAAGCGAGTTCTGGGTAACCTGTCGATTTGGAAGGGCGATTGATCTTCTATGCCCTAGTTCATCTGAAATGATCGCAGGGCCCACAGTAGACTGAACCAGCCAGGCAATTGTCAACGTGAATACAAAGCCATAATAGATGGGGGCTGTCAGCAATCCGAGGGAGAAGCTAATTACTAGAACATAAAACCACGTATTTTCGGATGTTTCCTGGAATCGAAGCCAGGCAATAAAGGTCAAGAACCCGGTGAAAACCGCAATCGCTTCGCCACCAGCCGTTCTTGATGCTAGGGTTAGCAAGGGAGAAAGCGCAAGTAGAAGACTGGTGAGTAGAGCACCTAGACGGCCGCTCCTGTGTCGAAGAAACCAAGGTAAAAAGACTATCGCCCAGCCAAATATGGCTGGAACGAGGCGCATTGCCTTATCCGTAAATCCGGCAATTTGGCTGAGAATGGTGGTCATGGAGTGGTAAAGTGGACTACCAGCCAGCAGATCAATTCCACCAAGCTGCCAAAGATTCCACGCGTCTAAGGCTTCTTCGGCCTCGATGGGAGATAGAGGCAAACTGTCTAACTCAGTAAACCTCAATAGCCCGGCCAAGATTGCGATAAGAACGTACAAGCCGTGTTCAACTGTAAATCTCGTCAGCACTGTGCCTGGTGACCGCGATATTTGATTGGTTTCCACTACATTTTCACTTTGTGCCACACTCAGACCTTAATTTCCCCAGCATTCAGTTCTGCCACCGGTAAATGGTTACAGTACCATTTTCAAAAGCTACATCCATATTTTGCTCAAACTTTTCCATTGCCTGTGGATCGTAAGTGTTGCGCTCCATCGACCCAAAATAGACATAGGAAACATCGTATCTGTTTAACAATTCTTCCGTTTCGCTCCAGTTGGAGGCGCTGTAGATCGTTCTCACTACCGGTTCTCTTTGTGCTGGTTCTATGGTGTTTCCTCTCCATTGATATTCGTGCCCAGCCCAACCTAAAAGAGTCGGCAGTCCTGTGCTTGCGGCAACCCGACCAAATGAGGAATATTGTCCACCTACTGCCTCAACGATTATTGGCGATCCATCTACTTGATTTCTTAACCACATGACTGCGTCGTATTCATCCGGCTCTCTTTGTTTTAAGTAGTCAAGTCCATCGAGCGTAGCCGGTAAACGATTTTCCGCTGTTGGAGGTCCCCTATATTCTATCGCTCGAGAGCGCGATGCAAAGACGGGGAATAGCAGTGATATTGCCAGTAGGGCCCCATAAAGTGCGATAGTAATTGTGCCAATTCTTCTAAACCGATCGAACAAAAATGCCAGCCCATAAATCGCCGCAATACCTAATAATATCCAAATCTGGTAATAGAACTTGAAAATTGTGTTAAGTCTTTGTCCGAAATTATCTCTTAGATATACAAATTCAGGTCCTATGGACAGTAGCATGGCCGTGCCAATGAGCAGTAAGACAAAAGGCAAGGAACTGGAACGGGCCCAAGGCAAAGTGAACTTCGAATTATCCGTAGATTCTGCTTGGGAAGGTTGAAAAAGCCAGGTAAGCAAATAAATGACAACGCCAATTGATATGCTAAGAAACAATATGAGAACCGGCTGACTCAACCGCGCCTGAAGAAATATCGGAGCCAAGTCTATTATGGCCGCAGATGCCCAGAGGAGTATAGGTCCCGGTTGTCCAGTATTTGACTGTAACTCAGATGAGATACCAAGTTCGCCGAGCAGTTGGCTCACCCGAATCGAGCCCTCTGAGCTCATAGCGATTAACCATCCTAGAAATACCATGAGCCCATATAATCCGATCACGATACCTAGCGAGGTGCCTATCCCAGCTTTCAGCGCGTTTCTACGAGACTCTTTGCTAGATTGTTTAAGGCTTCGATAGGCCAATGAGCCTAATAATGATACGACTGCGATCAAAGGCATTCCGAAGATTACCAAGTAATGGGCAAACCTTGTGGGCATCATTGACATTGGGAGCAGAAATGGCGCACCAGCCTGTGAGCGGAAACCCAAATAGAATGGCAAATATAAAATAAATGCCAAAAAGACGAGCACAATGGTCGTGGGTATGACCCGATAGATTACCTGTGACCTTATGTCGCCAGTATCACGCCATCGGGCTAAAACGAATGCCCCGACCACAAGAAACAGATAAATTAAGACGTCCCATGTATTTAGAAATGACAATCCACCAAGCACTACTGCAGTAAATACCAGTAACTGCCAGCCATCTGGGGGCCAATTCTTAAGTTGCTTTCGCAGTCCTTGTTTTTGAAAAAGCGAGCGCAAGTCAAAAGAAGGGTGATCCGTATGTAGCCACCAGGTTTGAGCCACCGCCAGTGCCAAAAAACTAAAAGGCAATGCCAAAACATGAGGATGCAAATCACCTAATACAAAGCTAAATGACGGGAATTCAGCAATTGGTTCGAGCCCTTCTTCTGCTCTTCCTGAGAGGTGATACTCATGAATTACTCTGGAAGATCGCCACCACCACCATTGGGATGTTGTATACCGAGGTGTATCGCTCACATTGCTTAGATCGTTCAGATCACGAATATCTAGCCATGACCATAATTCATTGCTGCCAATTCTGTTGGCATATCCTATTTCAAGTAATATCTCAAGATTGCCGGCGACAGGTACAGCGAAGGCAGCCACAACTCCTGCCAGGAGAGCAGCACGGTATCTTTTTTTCGAATCGGCCATCACCAGGTTGAAAATTACCCCAAATGCGCCAATAGCAGTGCCGGCGACGAGCCAAGCCAGTCCTAAATTAAAAGCCAAGGCTTCCGGCACCGCAGCAAGTCGAGCGATTACAGAGGTCATCAGATAACCAAAGTAGTAATAGCTTATCGCGAACCCTGATAGCCACGGATCCAAGGGAGGCATGTTGGGGCTTCGACTTGAAGCGTTTAAGAATGCAAAATCCATTGGCTTTTCAGTCGCAACGACGGCCGGATTTTGCGCCCGTACGAACGCCCAAGAAATGAAGATAAACAGAAAAATAGCTTCGACGACAAGAACATAGCGCCAATTGTTACGAAACCAAACATTCAAACTATCAACTGGATTATCACCGCGACGATCGTTTACATAGACCAGTATTGCTATCAAAAGCAATATCACAAGAGATAGAAGGATACTCCCTTGAGTGTTTTGCAAGAAGCCCAGGCTGCCCAACAACCAAAAAATAAAGCTGAGGCCTAGCAGCCCAACCATCTTTGAAAAAGCATATCCCTTATCAGGCAGTGAACGGAGCAAGCTATTGGTTAGAGGAAATGCGATAATGCCAAGTAGAAAAAGGATAGCCCACCAGCGAATCGCAGCGAAAAAATCAAACAGAGGCATTATGGGTCAAGTTGCATGGATAAGGTAACGATAGTTTTGGTTGAGTACTATGCGGATGATTCAGGTCGTTACCTCGTAAATGCTTACTCCCTCGTTTCTGTACACTTCCTTCAATAAACCATCCTCGACCATCAAGTCGAATTTGAGCAATCCTTGTGGCTGATAATATGTCCATTCAAGTGGACCTACGTAGAGATAGGACACATCATATTTTCCTATAATCGACATCGCCTCTTCGGCTTCAAGGGTGTTGAAAAGCGTGTTGACATCTTGAATTCTTGAACCTACTAGTGATGCTGGCATTACAGCTCGCTGTTGTCTCTGATGCCAATCCCAGCCCACGATAGATGGAAGGCCGGTATACATTGTCACCCGGTTTGCAATCGACCGATATGGATTAGAACTATGCGCCTCCGCAATGACGGGCGAGCCAAGAATATTTCTTTGCATCCACTGGATTGCTTCATAATCGTGGTCCAAAGTGATGGTGCGACTGCTCCCATCAAGGGCGGTATCGGTGTAACTTGTCGTCTCCATGAATGCCATACCGTCCAAGGTGGTCGGGGCGACATCGCTCATTCGAGTATCCCATTTAGCCTTCGTGGCTAAGATAGGGTACAGACAGGCAACGGCAAACAGTAAAGCCAAGGCGAAACCATACACCAGGCGCATGCTTTTCTTGGGAGCAAGGGCTGGCCAGGACCAAACAGCTGCTGCCCCACTAACGATGCTCAAAATGAGCCAGACCTGAAGATAAAACTTGAACACGGTATTCATGCGCCCGATATCGCCATCTAGCACGATCATTTCTACCAATAATGTCAAA